>Ga0209542_10000204_pt1 | contig 148755 bp, 160 predicted proteins | sample RifCSPhighO2_01_FD_184028 | JGI IMG/M metagenome (GOLD analysis project Ga0209542, IMG submission 184028) | Soil microbial communities from Rifle, Colorado - Rifle CSP2_plank highO2_0.1 (SPAdes) (version 2) | ecosystem: Environmental > Terrestrial > Deep subsurface > Rock core/Sediment ... | reverse complement strand
ACCTGTACTTCCTGTGGGACCAAGATTTCCTGTAGATCCAGTTGAGCCTGTTGGTCCTATGTCACCAGTTGATCCTGTTGGCCCTATGTCTCCAGTTGAACCTGTAGAACCAGTAGGACCGGCAACTCCTGTTGCACCTGTACTTCCGGTTGAACCAGTTGGTCCGGCAATTCCTGTAGATCCAGTTGAGCCTGTTGGTCCTATGTCACCAGTTGATCCTGTTGGCCCTATGTCTCCAGTTGAACCTGTAGAACCAGTAGGACCGGCAACTCCTGTTGCACCTGTACTTCCGGTTGAACCAGTTGGTCCGGCAATTCCTGTAGATCCAGTTGAGCCTGTTGGTCCTATGTCACCAGTTGATCCTGTTGGCCCTATGTCTCCAGTTGAACCTGTAGAACCAGTAGGACCGGCAACTCCTGTTGCACCTGTACTTCCGGTTGAACCAGTTGGTCCGGCAATTCCTGTAGATCCAGTTGAGCCTGTTGGTCCTATGTCACCAGTTGAGCCGGTTGAGCCAGTTGGTCCGGCAACACCGGTTGTTCCAGTTGAGCCTGTTGAACCAGTCGGTCCTTCAACACCGGTTGTTCCGGTTGAGCCTGTTGGTCCTATGTCTCCAGTTGAACCAGTAGATCCTGTGGGTCCAGCAATTCCTGTTGCGCCTGTAGATCCAGTTGAACCAGTTGGCCCTATATTACCGGTGGAGCCGGTGGAACCAGTAGGTCCTGTTAAGCCAACTTGACCTGTGGCACCGGTACTTCCGGTGGGGCCTTGTTCTCCGGTTGATCCAGTTGAGCCTGTAGAGCCAGTAGGACCGGCAACTCCTGTTGCACCTGTACTTCCGGTTGAACCAGTTAGTCCGGCAATTCCAGTTGAACCGGTTGAGCCTGTTGGCCCTATATCTCCAGTTGAACCAGTAGAACCGGTTGGCCCTGATTCTCCAATTAATCCTGTAGCGCCAGTTGAGCCAGTCGGACCAAGATTTCCGGTAGATCCAGTACTTCCAGTCGGACCTGCAACTCCTACATTTCCAGTTGAGCCTGTAGAACCAGTAGGACCAGCAGTACCAGTAGATCCGGTTGAGCCGGTTGAACCAGTTGGTCCGGCAATTCCGGTAGATCCGGTTGAGCCGGTTGGCCCTATATCTCCAGTTGAGCCTGTCGCACCGGTTGGTCCTCCAACACCGGTTGCTCCGGTTGAGCCGGTCGGTCCTGATTCTCCAATTAATCCTGTGGCGCCAGTTGAACCAGTCGGACCCTGTATTCCAGTAGAACCAGTTGCTCCGGAAGGTCCTTGGATTCCGGTTGAACCAGTACTGCCGGTCGGACCTGCAACTCCTACATTTCCAGTTGAACCTGTACTTCCAGTTGGTCCCTGAATTCCGGTAGAGCCCGTAGATCCTGTCGGACCAACTGTTCCAGTTGAGCCGGTTGATCCAGTTGATCCTGTAGAACCGGTAGGTCCAGCAACTCCTGTTACACCGGTACTTCCGGTTGAACCAGTCGGACCTTGAGATCCTTCAGTTCCGGCAGTTCCTGTCGGACCGGTAGCTCCTTGGATTCCTTTTTCACCATCAGCTCCTGTCGGACCGGTAGCCCCTGAAATTCCTGATGCCCCTGCGGCTCCCGCACTTCCCGAAACACCTGTCAGACCAGAAGGTCCGGTTGCTCCCTGTACCCCGGTCTCTCCGGTTGCTCCAGTTTGGCCAGTGATACCTTCTTCTCCCTTAATTCCAGGATTTACAGCATTGTCCTGAGACTCATTTTCTGTCCGTGATAAGACTGTGATGTCAGGGTTTCCTGAAATTTCAGATGGTTGGGCATATTGAGCAAAAGAAAGATCCGCCGGTTTGATTCTTGAGGAGATATCTGCTGCCAATTTAGGATTGAATGGCACAATTAATGTTGAAATAGCACCAGCCAGAGGCCGGGGGATTGCAGATATACCTGCTACCTTTATTTCTGTAGCTAAATTTACAAAAACCAAATAAAAAACAAACAGTGAAGACAATATGGCGCCTAAATGAAGATAATCATGTGAAGGTGAAGTGTAAGTACTTTCAGACTTATGTTTTAAAGCATCTACTTCTTCTTTCGGGAAAAGTATTCGATGGGCAGCTTGATACCATTTGATTTTACCTGACTTTTTCCATCTTTTTAAAGTTTGACGTGAAACTCCCAATTCATTGGTTGCTTGGGATAAAGTGAAGACAGGTTTGGAATTTAACCCGTACTTTTTTATTCTGACCAGTTCGTCATGCGGAAATCTGCGGAAACCTCCTGGTGTCTTAATAAAGTGAATCTTTCCGCTCTTCGTCCATCTCCTTAGGGTCATGATCGACACGCCGAGGAATGCGGCTGCCTCACCGATTGAATAGATCAGTTTCTGATCACGACCAGACTTAGGACTAAGCATTTAGAAATTTTAGCCCACCCTGCTCAGGTTGAGCCTTTTTATTTATCTTTATGGGTCTGCCTGATCCTTAAAGATAATTAGAGGTCAAATGTATAGATTCGATCAGAAATATGAGGCTAGTAATGGATAGATTTGGTCTTTTCCTCCTCTTAACTAACAATAAAATAAAAATTAGAATTTTGTCAAGTCCTGTCAATTAAAAACTATTAATTGTTCATTAAACTTATTCAATATTAGTCTTTGAGGTAAAGATATTATGCTTTAGGAGACTTACCTGATTAAATGCAGACTGTTGTAATGATCAAATACAGCCAGGATTAATTTCCATCAGCGGAAGATAATTATAGGTTTAAAAAATGGGAATGAATTAAAAACCGTTAAAAAATGATTCTTATTTTTTTGAGATGATAGGAAATAACCAAAATGGCAAATGAAAGCGAGCAGAGTATTATCAACCAGGAAACAGCTTGGACTTTAAACAGGGGAGAAAATATATCAATTGTTCTTTGAAAACTTATGACTGTCCAGCCGAAATCTTCGACCCTGACCGCAGCCCCGAGTACATTATCATTTAATATAGGCATAGTTTTATTATCCAATAGGACATCATTACCTTTGGAAACTTCATTAAAGAAAGCTTCATTTTTAAATATTTCTTGATTATCGACCTCTATATTGTCACTAAAGGGGGATACGGTTAGATTTCCCTTTTTATCCAAAATATAAATGTATTTTAAGCCCTTTGTCTCCATGTGTTTTTCCATTTGTTTTGTCAATTTTTTCAAATCTATTGATGAGACAACAATAGCTGCAACTTCATTGTCGACGATGACCGGATCACCCATAGTGACAATTTTCGTACCTGTCAGTTTGCCGACTAACGGATCCGAAACATAGCTTTTATGCGTTTCCATTATTTGCTGGTAATAATCGCGATCAGTTACTGATGTACCGATGGCATTATTAACTTGCATTGACGATTCAAACTGGATAACTATTCCTTCCTTATTCAAAATGTACATACTACTCAGTTCCGGATTGTTATCAACCAACGATCGGATGGTACGTCTTACCAGTTCCGGATTATTGTTATATATATTCATAAAGTCAGGCGATCTGGCTACAGACTTTGCTAATTTTAAACCGTGATTAAGGTTGTCATTAATATACAGAGCTAGCAGTTTAGCCTGGTTTAAATTTTCTTCTAGGACATTGCTGCGGTTGGTTTGGAACCAGAGGTCAAATAAATAGAAGATAAACAGCAGGAATGGAACTATAGCCAGTATTTGCACTACCATTAATTTAGTTTTGGCCTGTTTCAACCTGAACATATATTTATCTTGTCATATCTTTCCCTTCTTTTCAACTTGCGATTTGTTTGCTATTCTGAATTAATTAATGGTAGAAGTAATTCCGGCGATTTTGGAAAAGGATTTTTCAGAAATAGAGAAAAAGATCCGCTTAGTGGAAAACCTGGTGGAATGGGTGCAAATTGATGTGGCAGACGGCCTCCTGGTTCCCAATGACAGCAAAACCGATCCCTCCTCCTTTAAAAATCTTAAGACCAAATTAAATCTGGAAGTCCATCTGATGGTAAAAGAACCTGCAAAATTGGTAGCCGTATATGCTGATAGCGGTTTTAAACGCATTTATGCCCATATCGAAGCCGAAGGTATTGATGATTTTATGGCCGAAGCTTATAAAAAAAACATCGAGGTCGGCTTGGCCATTGACGGTCCTACCCCTTATGAAAAAATTGCGCCTTATCTTGATAATATCGACGCAGTCTTGATCATGGCCATCAAGGCCGGTTTTTCAGGCCAACCCTATATGCCGGCAACGGAAGATAAAATAAAAAAAATCAAAGAAGCTTTTTTTGACCTGCCCATCTGTGTTGACGGGGCGATGACTGCCGAAAATGCCGCCAAAGTCATCAGTGCAGGGGCCAGCCGCATTAACTCCAATTCCTATCTTTTCAACGCCCCTGATATAAAAAAGGCGATAGAATCAATCATAGAATCTATACAGGGTCAGGCATAAAATAAATACAAATCTATACATTCCAGCTTCTTCTGTTCAATTTACCTATTCATGTTTTATAATGTGATTTATGAATACTGCTAGACTGTCGGCTTTAGCTAAATTAGTAAGATATTACAGCCTGGTTTCTTCTTCATCAGCCGGGAGCGGCCATCCGACCTCGTCACTTTCCGCTGCTGATCTGATGACGGTTTTGATGTTCGGCCGGTTCTATCATTTTGATTTTGATAAACCAGAGAATTTAGCCAACGACCGCCTGATTTTTTCCAAAGGTCATGCCTCGCCCCTTTATTATTCGTTATTTCTGGCAGCCAATCAAATTACTGAAACAGAAATAAAAAGCCTGCGCCGCATCGATTCGCCGCTTGAGGGCCATCCGACACCCCGTTTCAAATTTACCGAAGTAGCCACCGGCAGTCTCGGTCAGGGGCTATCCATCGGATTCGGTATGGCACTGGCCATCAGAAAGTATAATGAAAATCTGCCTTCCATAAAAAGCCTGCCCCGGGTTTTTGTTCTCTTAGGAGACGGGGAAATGGCCGAAGGATCAGTTTGGGAAGCTGTTAATCTTGCGTCATATTACAAGTTAAACAACCTTACCGCCATCCTCGATGTCAACCGCTTAGGCCAAAGCCGGGAGACGATGCTGGGCTGGGATACGCAAGTTTATGAAAAACGTTTCAAAGCTTTCGGCTGGCAAACAGAAGTTTTGGACGGCCACAATCTGAATCAAATCAGCCAAGCTTTCCAAAAAATCCAGTCATCAACAGTCAAACAGCCGACAGTCATCATCGCCAAAACCGTCAAAGGCAAAGGCGTCTCTTTTATCGAAAACAAGGAGGGTTGGCACGGCAAGCCGCTTGCTCCGGAGGATTTGGTAAAAGCCTTAAAAGAATTGGGAAAAGTTGATTTAAATCTGCGCGGTGAAGTAGCTAAAGCGGCACCGGCTATTAAAAACAAAAAAAATACCACCGTCCAAATACCGAACACCAAATACAAAACCGGAGATTCGGCGGCTACACGCAAGGCATACGGTAATGCCCTGGCCAGGCTGGGGGAGAAATATCCCTTATTGGTTTCATTAGACGGCGATGTCAAAAATTCGACCTATGCCGAAATATTCCAGGCGAAATATCCCGGCCGCTTTTTTGAAATGTTTATTGCCGAGCAGAACATGGTCGGGGCGGCCGTAGGCTTTGCCAAATTAGGCTATATTCCTTTTGTCTCCACTTTTGCCGCTTTCCTGACCCGAGGTTTCGACCAGATCCGCATGGCTGCTGTCTCGGGAGCAAATATCAAAATATGCGGCTCCCATGCCGGCGTCTCAATCGGCGAGGACGGACCGTCACAAATGGGTTTGGAGGATTTGGCCATGTTCCGGGCGGTCAACGGCTCTACCGTTCTCTATCCTGCCGATGCCGTTTCAACCGAGAAATTGGTCGAAGAAATGATCAATTGCCAGTGTATCAGTTATCTAAGGACCTCCCGTCCGGCCACTTCCGTTATATATGACAACAATGAGGAATTTCCTATTGGAGGCTGCAAAATCCACTTGCCAAAAATCCGAAATCCGAAATCCGAAATCCGAATACTGATTATTGCTGCCGGCGTTACTCTCTTCGAAGCCCTCAAAGCCCAAGAGGAATTAGCCAAAGTGGGGATTGGAGTGACAGTAGTTGATTGTTACTCCATAAAACCCATCGATGCTAAAACCCTATCCAGCCTCGCAAGGCCCCCGAAAGCTTTCGGGGCAAATGGCGTTGGGACGGCCCAAGTCATAACCGTCGAAGACCACTGGTTCGAAGGGGGATTGGGCGATGCTGTCTTAAATGTCTTCGCTTCCGATCCCAATGTCAAAATTACCAAATTGGCTGTCAGCAAAATGCCCAGAAGCGGCAAACCCGCCGAACTTCTGGCTTTAGAAGGTATAGATGCCAAAGCCATCATTAAAGCTGTCCAAACCCTCTAAAGCACATGACTAAGATCCCCGACCGTAGGTTGTTAGTTTATTTCGCGCTGTTTGCCATAGGTTCCAGCCATCGATTTCCGTTCCATTGAGGATAATATTGGGCCTATTATCATCTTGTTTTCTATCATTAAATGTTTTATATATAGATAATTATCAATATTTATTGGGAGAAAAATAATTAAATGATCAAAAGGATAGAATCAATCCTCCTTTTTTCCGAAAATCCGGAAAAATTGTCCAAGTTTTACAAGGATACTCTGGGGCTGAAAGTCGGGATGGAGGGGGAGTATGGGGATGATGAAGACGTATTTGTCGGATTCAATCCGGGCAAGGGCCCTTATTTAGTAGTCATGCACCACGACAAAGTTGAAGGCAAAAACAAGGAGCCGGAAAGGTATATGATCAATTTCGAGGTCGATAATATCGAAAAGGAAGTAGTACGATTGGAAAAGGCCAAAGTCAAAAAAATCCAGGATATCTACCATGTCCAGGATTACGGCAAAATAGCCACTTTTGTCGATCCCGACGGCAATTATTTTCAACTGGTCCAGACCAGGCCGTTAGCCGAAGAGGTAAATTAAGCCGAAGGGGAAGCGGAGATTATTTTTAAGCTAGAAATTACTGTCGGATTGTGTGAGTGCAGAAACTTGATTTTCGTTTTTGGAAAATCATTTTTCAGTAAAGCAATAAACTCGTCAATCCATGAAGGAGTCAGGACTTTTATTTTATCGAAGTCAAATTCGACCATACCAGGATTTTTACCCAATAAATAAGCCTTAGCTGAAAAATATGCCTCCCGGCCGGCCGGTCTGGAAATGAGCATTTCGCCGAATTTAGAGAGTTTGATTGTCATTTTAATATTTTAGCACAGCCAAACAGCCTTTAATTACTCTTGGTGATTCCGTAATCTTCAATTTCGTCTCCCTTGCCAGTTTTAAAAAACCTCTTCCGGAATAGAATTCCAAGCACCATTTCTTTTCCCTAATAATAGATGAGACAAATTTCAAGCCGTTGCCTCTTTTTTCGCCGAAACGCCCGGAAATAATTTCGGTAAAGGCGATCAAAAGCGCTTCCCTGTCATTTTTTATTTGACTCCGGACGTTTTGTAAGGTTTTTAAGATACCCTGTCCGCGGTCGGCTAAAACTACTATTTTTTTGGCATGTGCGAATAAGACACCGGGCATATCAGGCCAATTTCCCAGATTATGGTCAAAGGAGTTATTGCCGATTTCTCCGGCCACCGCCGAAACCAAATAGGCGCCGGTTCCCAATTTAGCTTCCAGATGTTCCGTAAAAGTCTGTAGTCTTACCTGGAAAATATCTCTTGTTTGGCAATATATTTCACTCTGAAGAGCAATAGGGGAAGGTTTAGCAGTCCACAAAAAAGCCTTGGCGATAATGTCGTTATTTGTCTGGGGAGCTGTTTTCATGGTTAAAGATTTAACAGTTTCAAAAAGTGCCGTATTCTGATTAATTTTAAAATATAGCAGCCGGCCAAGGCTGTAAGAATTGAATAATCCGGAAGCGGCCATGGTTTTCATTTCCCGCCTGATATTGCCTGCGGAAATTGATAATATTCTGGCAATTTCGTGAAGGTAATGAGCCTCTCCGGGATCAGCCAGGAAAAGTGTCAGAATTTTTTGCCGGGTGATGGATCGTGTCAGTTTAAAGATATCCATGTGATTGATTGTAGTCAGTATTGACTACAAAGTCAAGGATTAAACCTATAATAAATTTATCCACAGACCTATAGTTTAGTTACCCACGGAAATAAGGGAAAAATAGTTGAAATTATAATAAAGCTAGGCCTATAAAGCCGATTGCCACGGCGATTAAAGCCGTCTTGCCGACCTTCTTTAAGCCTTCCCAATTCGGATTAGGGTTTTCTTTTCCCATTCAGCCTGGTATTATATCATTATGAACAGATTACCTTCAAAAATTTTCATTGACGGCGGTAGCCCTACAGAAACTAAAGAAGCTTCAGAGCGTCGGTCGGTTACCTTAGGTTTCCCTCTGGACGGACAGACGACCAACCCGACCCTGATTGCTAGGAATTTGGTGGAAAAGAGTGGCAAACTGACCGAAAAAGATGCTTTAGCTGAATATAAACGGATAGTCCGGGAAATGAGCTCAGTCATTCCCGGCGGCTCAATCTCAATTCAGGTCTTTGCCGATGAAAAAACTAGCGCCGGAGATATGTTGGAGCAGGCCAGGGAGAGAAACAAATGGATTCCCAATGCTTCGATCAAGTTTCCCGCAACTCACGAAGGCTTAAAAGCGGCTGGCAAAGCAAGTCTTGAAATGCCAATAAACATCACACTGGTTTTTTCACAGAGCCAGGCGGCTGCCGTCTATGAAATTACCCGGGGGGCTAAATATCCTATATTTATTTCTCCATTCGTAGGCAGGTTGGATGATATCGGAGAAAACGGCATGGAGGTTGTTAAAAATATCCTCAATTTGTATGAAAATGGAGATGGTCATGTGGAAGTTCTCACCGCTTCAGTCAGAAATCTTGATCACATCTTGTATGCGCTTTTGCTTAAATCGGACATCATCACCATTCCCTTTAAAATCTTCCAACTATGGGCTGATGAAAACTTCAGAAATCCCGCTGATGATTATCTCTATAATAAACCGGAATTAAGACCGATTCCTTATCGGGCTGATGTCAAGTTGGGCAGGGATTGGCAGACATATGATTTACAGCATATGCTGACCGACCGCGGACTTGTCAGCTTCTATAAGGACTGGACTTCATTATTCTGATATAATTAATTCATGGCTGATGATTCTGATGTTTTGGATCTGGAATCCCTCCCCGAATCCTACTACGGTTTTGTCTACCACTATTACCGGGCAGAAGTTTACCGTGAAACCAATTGGCGCAACCGCCTCGACACGACCACCAACTGGTCGATCGTGGTGACTGCCGCCATGCTTTCCTTTGTTTTTACCAATCCTTCAGCTCCCCATTCGATTATTCTGGTCAATTATGTTTTTGTCTGGTTTTTCCTGTATATTGAGTCCCGCAGGTATCGTTACTACAGCCTTCTTCGGGAGAGGACAAGAATCATCGAAAAACAGCTTTTATCCCAGATATTCCTGGGCAAAGTTAAAAAACGGGATGACGGACAATGGCGGGAAAAATTGGCTGCCAGTTTCCGCAGTTTGAAAGTGCCGATGTCGAGGCTGGAATCGGTTGCCTGGAGATTACGGAGAAACTATCTGATCATTTTTCCGATGGTCTTTTTATCCTGGCTGGCAAAAATTCAGAATCATCCCGTTCCCGCACAGACCTCGGGGCGCCTCTTTCTCAATGCCCGGGTCTGGCTGATTCCGGGTGAGATCGTCTTCTACTTTTTCCTGGTTTCGGTAGTCTTAGCTCTCGTTCTTTCCTTTTATCTGCCTATCCGCTCCCGGCATAGCGACCTGCCGTAATTTTCTGTTTGGATAAGACAAATTTGTTTTCAGCCTGGACCGTATTTTCAGACACAGGAGTTTTTAATCTTATCATTCTTCGGAATTACTTCGGATATCTCTCTCAACTTATTTATAGGGAGAAGATGCAGACGATTGTATGGTGATTTGCTTTTCATAGTAAGCTGTTTAAGATATTTCCCTGGGCCATTGTAAATTTCCTCAAAAGAACCATCTGGATTAATTTTTCTCCCAAATCTCCAACGAGCCGTCCGTCTGACGTAAGCTTTCTTGATTTGCGGTTTTTCAGTAATTCCGAAGTAATTTTACACAATTTTATCAAATTAAAATGAGTATAGCGGAATATGGAAGAGATTCTGCGGGGTTAGAACCGCATATACTGTATTATGAGACTTGAGGATAGAATGGTTTGAAAATCTATCTGAGAGCGCAGCGTGGTCGAGTATCGCGGACTGCTGACAATTGAAAATTAAATAAGGCAGTCAAGAATCGGAAACGTATTTCTCAGTTTCCATAAAGAATCAATAAATTAAGGTTTGGGTAAGTCTTGAGAAGATTTTGTGACAGGAACTCGTGCTTCACCTCTACGCTCAAAGAATACCGCAGTTCCTGATTCCATAACATCTCTAGATATCTGCATAACCTCTTCAACGCTGATTCCAAGATGATCAGCCGTTGCTTGAAAGATAGATTCAACATCATCAGGTGCAATTTTAGGTACGAATTTTTCTACCATAGTGTCGTATTATATCATATTTTTATTAGTACATGTCAAGTTATGTACAGAGTCTGATGAAAAACGTTTTTCATATTGTCATTTCGAGCGTAGCGAGAAATCTAGCGTCAGCGTAAAATGCAGCACTTCGTGCCTGGATTTCTCATTTCATTCGAAATGACCAAGAGTTATTCAACACACTCTTTAGGATGAGCTTGACAGAAAAAGGTCTTGAGGATAAGATGTCTTTACTGCCCGATAAAGGGCATTTTTTTATGGGCAAAACAGCAAAATTAGTTTTAGTTGTCTTCTTTTTTCTGGCATTGTCTGCTTTGAGATCGTATCTTTGGCTGCCGCTGGCCAAAGCTTTTATTTCAGACAGGCCGATTTCAGGCCGCGCCAGAATTATTCCGCCTATTTCAGATTCCTACAAGCCCTATCCCATGCCAATGCCAAGCCGCGTCTATCCATTACCCACCCGTTTCGTTTCACCTGCCGAAACCACAGGGAAAGTTAGCCTCATTGCCCGTACATCAGCCTGCGGACAGCTTTATCCCTATTCGGGCAGCTTCACCGTCTGCCGGGGAAAAATAGAAATGCTCTCCGCTATCCAGTCAAACAGTGCCTCTTCCTGTCGCTCTTTAATGACCGATATCAAAGGTTACGGCCAGGTCAGTTTAACAGGCGGCCACTACGTCATCCGGCCGCCCCAATTCTGTCCTGCCGGATATTATTGCATTATGCAGGATTTGAAAAGCAGCGGGGGAAATAATAGCCTGAAACTTCTGATTGCCGATCCGTTCAGCTGGAAGATTGAGCCTGCCAATTTTTTCCTGTCTGGTGGGGAAGAAGTCAAAGTTTCCGCCACCGGTTACAATCAGCTCCTGATGTGCCCTATTCAAGCAGAGGTGAATAATTAGTCAGCTGTTTTTCTTCATGTCTTCCTCGACCAGTTTGCGAAGGTATACTGCTTTGGGGACTTTTTTTCTGACAGTGACTTTATCCAAATAGGCGGCGATTTCCCGGGTGATGAAAAAAGTGAAGCGCATATCCGCCGGACCTTTGACGAATTCTACGAAGTCCCCGATTATTCCCGGCAGAGTTTCCTTGCTGTAACGCTCCGTTATTAATTTTTCATCTTTGTGTTCAGCCAGAAGCGATGGGGGATAGCCCTCGTTATAAAGGACCAGGACTGGTTTGCCTAAATGAAGCCCCAGGGAAATTTCATAGCCGACGCTGATTGAGGGGAATGAGACTTCGGCTACCATGCAGTTTGATGATGATATCCATTTCTCGAGCTGTTTGTGGAATTTCAGGCGGTCTTCACGCTTACTTAAATTAACTTCGGACTCTTCGGTCTTTATGATATGGTCGGAAATGACCTCCAATTTATGTTGCCGCAGTTCGTCCAGAATATACTGATAATTCGGTAAATACTGCTTTTTGCCGGTGATTGAAGCGGTGAAATAAGCCTTCATGAATACCTTATTATAACTGATTAAAATTCCTAATTGTTCTGTCTGTTTCGACTGCCCATTTCTCTGGATAATTCCTCAAATTCCTGGAAAGTCATGACTTCAGGTGCAGGATGCTCATCACTAATTCTAACTGGTGAGAATGGTCTGCCATTGGCTTTAGCTCGGGCAGCATCTATTTCATACCTGGCCCTAATCATTCCCCAGTCCCGGGCAAGTTGATGCATAGCCTCGAGGTCCTTTGATGTTACCTTTGACATATCGCCCCAATATTTTTTCCCTCTGTCTTGGGAAATAGGTGAATTATCGATTGCCAAATTCTTTAGGGATCAGCCATGCCTTCCTTTGCCAGACGGGATGATTTGGGGTTCCTATATTTTCCATGACGGATATCAAATAATAAAGGACCGGCCTGCCGTTTTCAGCCGGTCTTGTCCGCTCAACTTCCGTCTTGGGATTTGGTTTTAGTTCTTTTTCCATTGACCTTAACCTGTCGAGGAAATCATTTAATTGATTTTGCGAAGCGGCTGGGTTTTTCAGAATGACCGCCTCCATTCTTTTAAGCAGGGCATCAATCCCCCTGCGGTTTTGATGATGTACCTGGGCAAGCATAGGCAAGCATATTTTTAGCGGTTTTTTTAAGATCTATGCTTCGGGGAAGCTTATTACTCGGGGTAAATTTGCGGTAGAGGACTCCCTGAATAAAAGCACACAATCCGGCCAACTGAAACAGATTCCGGCTCTCATCAGATAAAGGAGGCATATTATCCAGAATCTGGCGTTTTTCCTTTTTAAAAAAATAGTGATAAATTATGCTTTGGTTTTCTTTAAGGAGGCGATTCAAACGAATTAAATCCGTCAGAGAAGTATTTAGGCTTGATTTTTCCCGCCGGAGCCGGTCTGTTTGTCTTTCCAGAAGATCCAATTCTGCCATGGCAGAGGCAGAGACTGCGGCAGTCTTTCTGGCTGTATCATCGATTTCCTCACGACTGAAAAGTAACGTTCTGCCTCCGCGCAAAGCCGTATCGGTATTAGCTCTATTCGTTCTGATCTCAGGCTGAAGCAGCCGGGCAAGCAAAGCTGTTCGTTCATCGGGAGGATGGCCGGAGTTTTCCGGAATGTGTAACGGTTTCTGTTGGGCAAAAAAAGTTAAAACAGCATCAATCCGTGATTGGACTACCTGGGCTTTTTCCGCTTCAAGTTCCTTTATCCGCCGGCTGTCATCAAAAATTTTCCGGCGGGCATCAATAATTCTCATTTCATCAGCACAGCGCAACATTTCCAGCAGGCTTTCAGGGATTAAATTTAGATCGGAATCGGAGAGCAGGGAGTCTTCATGGTCTGTTAAACCGTATTGCAGCAGAAGACTGGCTTCAGCCGGAGCAGATACGGCTCCTCCGTTGATGGGTAGGTAATCCGCGGTCTGCCGGTCGGGGATTTGACCGGTCATTAGAGAGGCAAATAGGCCGGCGGTTTTATCCAAAAGCGGATCACCGGAAGAAAATTCTGGATGATTGATCCAGCAGAAGTTTTCAGAAATTAGTGTCATGCCCTATTTTAAATAGAGCTTTATGACAATCTCAATGCATAACCGATATGCATTGAAAAAGAAGGGGTGTCGGGTAAAAAAATTATTTTCCGCCAGTTTTCATTTCTTTTTCGATAAGCTGCCGCAGGTAAACCGATTTTGGCAGTTTTTCCCGTTTTGAGACCTTATTCAGGAAAGAGGCGATTTTGGAAGTGATAAAAAAAGTGAAGCGTGTATCATTGTTGCCTCTGACGTAATTGATAAAATCATCAATAAGGCCGGGAAGGTTTTCCCCGCTATATTTTTCACAGATCAATTTTTCATCCCGGTGGTGGGCCAGAAGAGAGGGGGGATTGCCTTCGGAAAAAAGTATCAGGATCGGTTTGAGGAAAGCTTCGGCCAGCGATATTTCGTAACCGACTGAAATGGAAGGAAAGGTCGTTTCTGCGACGATAAAATCAGCAGATGATATCCATTTTTCCAGCTGTTTATGGAACTTCAACCGGTCTTCTTTGTTTTCCAGCTTGACTTCAGATTCGGTCGATTTGATAATGTGGTCGGAAATAACCTGGCAGTTTTTAGATTTAAGGATATCAATAATTTTCAGGTAATTAATCAAATGGTATTTTTTGCCGACGATTGAAGCAGTGAAATAGACTGTCATACAAAGTCCGATAGTATAAATTTTATCATACTCCCCGCTACAGCCTCAATCAAATAGACTTTTATCAATAGATAAATCAGGATCCGCTATGTATTGGTGATGCATTGCCTGTCCTTATTATCCTATAGTAATCTTTGAAAGTTATGGTCAATTTAGCTGAAATGGACCGCCAGGATTTTTTAAGATTTTTAGGCGTGGCTTTTGGAAGTGCTGTCCTTGCGTCTTGCCGGTTAAAACCGCCTCCTCCTGAAACTCACATACCAAGTAAAGAGCCGATTCAGGGACAAATAGGAAACATGGATTCGACAGTTGCAGTACAACCTTTATCTGGTGATCAACAGCAAAATTCCAGGAAAATAACCATGGAGTCGACGATAGATGTTAATAGCATAACCGTGGAAAATCCGCTGGAAGGTTTGGAAGTAAGGACCTTAAAGCTGAATGATTTTTTTACGGTGACTTTTTTAATGACAGAACATCATTTAGAGGATGTAGAAAATAAGGAAAAGATGAAAAAAATTAAGGAAGCAATTGAGAGCAGCAGCTGTGTGATTCCCGAATATTATCCGCCGGCAATTGAAGAAATGAAAAAAAGCAGCTTTTGGGTAAATTTCATTGCCGATCCTGATGAAAAATTTATTCCGTTTTTTTCCAAAATATACAAATTCAGCATGAACTACGGGAAGCCGATTTGGGTACTCGATCCGGCCAATCAGAACAGCTTTATGGATGTTGCCGCCAAACACGGAGTTGAGAGATTGTTCGGCGGCAGAGGTGATGAGAGTACCTATCGCATGACCATAAACTCTGCTTTTTTATTGACTTTGGCCAATAAATATAAAAATGCCAATTCCCGGCAAAAATGTGTCTATATACTGCCAAAAGCTCATGCTGATGAGATTTTATCAATTATTACAAATCGCAATCCGCCCAGTATTTCCATGCAATTTCCTGACCAGTATACTTCGATTTCTCCAACCAACAGGGCAGAAAACTGGCAAACCAGGGTAGATCAATATACCGCTCAACAGTATATTCCCCAAGACGGCAATTACATTACCGGGGACATAATGAGTCTTCTTCCGTAAAAGCAAAGCTAAGCTCTGACCAATCCGGAAGCACTTTTTTAAATTTAAACTTCCACAAAGTTGCCGTTGAGTTTTTGAAAGAGGGTGACAATCTTGAGCTTGGGGAATTTTTGTTTGATGATCTTTTTGGCGAAGGAGAGGTCCTGACGGTGTTTTTTTAAAGTCCCTTCTTCCCCGTAAGCCCCGCAGTCTTCATGGTTCATCAGATAGACTTCACAGATATGGTGCAGTTTATATGAAAGTTCTACCTGCTCAAGGACAAATGGAAGATTTTTTACCCCTCCGGCAATAGCCAGCCTGTCAAAGCCTCCTTCGAGTTTAGCTGTCCACTTTCGGATGTCGCTTCTCAAGCGGAAATCCATACAGCCGACGACAATCGCCCGGCAGTTATGAGCGGTGCCCTTTTTCATGCAGATATCTTATCATACGAGCTTAAATCTTCAATAATGATTGTTTCAGTTTGGTCACTAGGAGGCTAAGTCAGGATAATCTATAATAATCATATATAATAATCATATCGCAATGAAAATAATTTCTGAAAAAATCAGCCTGGAAGAAATAAAAATTATTGCCCGGCGGCCTTCTTTCGCGCTTTGGAGCTCCTAGATTTGACAATTACAGGTGTCGGCCGTGATGAGGGGAAACTTAAGGAATTATGCCGATGTAAGGAACTCTTTGCTGATTTTTTTTACGGAGAAAATAAATACAGGCAAACTGCAGAAATGTGGCAAAAATACTTCTACCACTTTACTTTTCGCGCTCAACTCCACTGATTGTTTCATAGGTCTTTTAATTACACAAGAATATATAGATGATTGTCTATTTGTATTTACATGAGGTTTGGATTATCATAGTCAACTGAATAGTACTTCTGCTCCTGAAAATATATTTTTTTATATAAACCTATAATCAATTTCTAAATCCTGCTTAAACCACCTGCCCGGAATGAATGGGCAAAAATAACCAATTTTTAGGCAAACCGGTTCAAGCTGTTTCATCTTTGCTGATGGAATAGGGAAGCCGGTTATTTTTTGCCCAAAGGGGGTGAGTAAATTGAAAAAAATTCTTTTTGGACTTATAGGACTCGTCATGATAACCGCAACAGTCGCAGGAGGAGCGGTTGCCCTGTTTTCTTCACAGGCGACTTTGGAAAACGTTTCCTTTGCTTCCGGCAATGCCACTCTGCAAATTTGGGATGACGATAGCTACGAAGCGACCTGGAATTCGACCATTGATTTAGCCAATATGTATCCGGGTTACGTTTCTCCGGTACAGGAAATGTGGTTAAAAAATGCTTCGACTGCTCCGATTAATTTAGGAGTAGTTATGGCATTGACAACCGGCGGATCCGGTTGGGGAACGCTTTTAAAAGACGTAATTGAGATGAGGGTAGCCGATTCTCTGGATAATACTGTTGTAGGTTGGAAATCTTTAAATGACTGGTTTACCAATCCGGCGTCTTTAGGTTCGATAACTCCGGATAGTGAAACGCTTTACAATCTGTATTTCAGGATGTCTGATACTGCTGATAATACAGCGGCTAATTTAAGCATGCCGGGAGTTGGTTTTACCTTAACCGGAACTCAAGAGTAAAAAGTATATTTTCACCGACGGCCCGACGTCACGTCGGACCATCGGATGAGAATATATGTATCAAAGACTTGATCCAGACAGGCCAAATACGAAACATTGGCCAAAAATATTATTCAAATTCGGAAAGATTGCCGAATGGTTTATTTTTTCCATGATCCTCTCGGCTTTGATGGTTGTGGCTTCCCCGTATTTACCGACCAAAAACCTCTTTTCCAGCTTTATTGTCACTTCGGGTTCCATGTCGCCGGCAATAAAGAGCGGCGCGGTTGCCCTGGTTTTGCCGATTGATCCTGTTTTAGTACGTGAAAAAGATATCATTGCTTTTTATTCCCCGGAGGATAAAAGTAAAACCGTTCTTCACCGGGTAGAAAAGATAAAGATTTCGCAAGGCCGCAGGCTTTTCTTCACCAAAGGAGATAATAACCGCGAGGCTGATAAATGGGAAGTTTCCACATCCATGGTGCGCGGTTTATGGTTTTTGTCAATTCCCTATTTGGGGTTTCTGGCTTCTGCCGTCCGGTCGTCTGTCGGTTTTTTGCTATTGGTGGGAATTCCGGGTTTGCTTTTAATCATTTGGCAAATCAGGGAAATTCTTAGCGGATTTGATGAATTGGCAAAGAAACGGGCTTATAATCTGACAGGTATTTTCATCGCTTCCGTATTGGCCGGTTTTACGTTTAGTCCTTTTTTTGTCAGGCAGATCACCGCGCTTTTTTCATCCGCCTCGATTGTATCGGGTGTTTCTATCTCGTCTAAAGATTATGTGCCGCCTGCGTCTCCTTTGCTGATTGTTCCGCCCGATAATATCGTCAGGGAAACGGATGGATTGGTCATGGATTGGTCGGATGTTAGTGACTGGCAGAATATGAATAATCCCGTTTACTATATCTATCAAAGTGCCAGAAATAGCGGTTTTTCACCCCTGGCTTACCAGTCTGGCAAACTAACAAATTCGCAAATTCCGGCTCCGGGTACGCCCGACGGCACTTACTGGTGGAGGGTCAAATCCTGTGACAGTCTGGATAACTGCAGTCCCTGGAGTTCGGTTTGGAAAGCAACTATCGATTCCCGGCCGCCTCTTTTATCGGCCAGCCTTTCAGAAGACGGTCAGAATGTCTCATACACTGTCAGCCGGCTTTCCCGCTTTGTTTCTTATAATTACAGTTTGACTTATGATACCGATACTTTGCCTCAAGCATATTCCGGTACAGTAACCCTGTCGGGTCAAGCCGAAGACAGCAAGAGTTTCTATTTGGGCACCTGTTCGCCACCGGATTGCACCCCCCATACAGGCATTCAAAATCTCAAACTGGGTCTTGATGTGGCCAGTGTAACCGGAAAAATTTATCATCTGGAATCCAATTTCTAACGATCCCGGATCGTCGTAGGTATGACGATCCGGGATTTTTTGCAAATCTATATATATGAAGAAACTAATTTTAATATTCATAATATTTTCTCTGTTTCAATTCTGCAGTCTGTTAGTCCGGCAGGAAGTACAAGCCTCCGATCTTGATCTGACCTGCAATGATTCCGGCTGCACCCCCTCTCCGGTGACCGATTATTTCCCGACAGACAAATGGTATCCGGGCAAAGAAATTTCTAAGACTTTCCGAATCCACAATACCTCCGGCAGTAAAAAAAGCGCGGCTCTGGGTACGTATGACGAATCATCCACAGGAGCAATTACTTCGGCGACCAGCCTGACAGTCAAGTCTTTACCCAGTGGTTCAACAGTCTGGACGGGTACTTTTACCGAAGTCTTTAATAACGACGAGATTTCCTTGGGAGAAATTGATGTCCAGGAAATAAAAGAGTATCAGCTCGTTTTATTGATGGACAAAACTTCCGGCAATACTTTGGCAGACCAGTCATTATCCTTCAGTATGAAAATCGGATTGCTTGCCCCTGCCGAAAGTCCGACGGCTACTTCCACACCTCCCAGTCCGACTCCTACCCCGACTTTGAACCAGGGAGCTGCTTTTTCCCGTTTTGTCATCAGGACCGATTTAAACAGGACTGTCGTGACTGTGGTGCCTGTTTTAGGCATCGAGGAAGCTAGAGCTACCAGGCCGGTTGCAGGCCGGTCTAATCTTTGGATGTCACCTCTTTTCCGCGGCGCTACCTGCCGCATTTCCTATTGGGGTTTGATCGGTTTTGCCGTTCAAATGTTGTTGTCCTGGATCTTTATCAAAATTTACCGCCGGAAAAATTTTCAGATCATTGCCCTGGCCTTAGCCTTATTCATGGTTTTGACTGTTTTATTTGGGCTGAATAGTACATGTTTTTCCTTCCTGACTCTTTTCTGGCTTGGCCTTGGCATCATGTCCTTATCTACGTACATGGTTATCTTCTCCTATACTTCCTCCAGGATCTAAGTTGTCTTCCCCTTTTCTCCTTTCCAGTGTCATCATTCGTGAGTTATCATAAGAATATGAAAAGGATTTTAAAGTCTTTGAATTCCTGGTTGGATATCTACCGTAAACCCGAAGAAAGTCTGCTGTCAGATTGGTTCGAAAATCTCTATAGTTTGCTGCAAAACGAGGGGAAAAAGGGCAATATCAGCGAAAAAATTTGGTATCAGAAAGGAGAAGAAATGGAATTGACTGATATACCCAATAATTTTCCTTTATATAAAATTAAGACTCTGGTCTTGCCGCAGGTAAATAAGGATAAGCGGAAATATCAGCCGCAGCTTTCAGAAGTGACTCTGATTTCGGATATCATTCCTGAAGGCACACCCGATATAGAGACGTGGAGGCTGAATTTGTCCTTATTTGATGAAAAGGTGAAAAATATTTGGCCGGAAATTATTTTCAGCCGCTTCCGCTATAGCCAGCTCTCCGACAATCGGGGCAAGCTGGAAATATCGCAAAAACATGAAATCAATTTTAGAGAAAGCCGTGACCTGACCCTTTATGAAGTAAAATTCATCAAATCCATCTTCGACAAAGCCTTAACTTAATCTTCTTTCCTTACTCTTGCCGTATTGCCAGTCCTCAATTGTTCGGGTCTTATGATAACGGCAGTGGGTAATTGATTAAACGATTCTGAAGTCATTTCGAGCCTAGCGAGAAAGCCAGCCTCAGCGTAAATTTATTTTTAATAGTTAAGTCTTGCTCTGTTTATATCGCCACCAATTACCTTAATTCTCTTTTTTATACAGGCATAACCAATGATTTAAGGAGAAGACTCCGGGAACAGCAACAGAAATTTGTTAAAAAGTCGAACTGGAGAGTATAGTTGTTCTATTCTTCTATATTAAAAAAGTTCGGATAAGATCCGCAGAATCTAGTTCTCCTGCAAACCGCCAGGGGCAACAATATTGACTTAGACGAAGTATTGTTGAATTGCAAATTGCAGCTGGTCCAAAAATATCCGTTTCAAATGGAAAAGATTATTCTGTTCGTAGAAAAGAATCAAAGCCTTCTTAAATTCAACTTCATCAACGCTCCTATATGAAAGGGGATAATATCCGTTTGCCAATAGTATTGCATTACTTACCATCCGGGCGGTGCGTTTATTTCCATCGACAAAAGGTTGGAGATAGGAGATCATCGCCAGCAGTATGAGAGATTTTTCCGCAACATCTGTGACAGATTTGACGTGGTCCACAACAGCATGAAGCGATTCCTCAATCTGCCATTTTGTATCTAACGGTTTATATATCGTGCCGGTAATACCAACTCCATATTCCCTGATGTTTGGGGTAATATCGAGTTCCTTGACAAGTTCTTTATGAATCGACCGGATATCATATTCGCTGATTTGCCGGAATGTTGATTTGTTGGCCAGTATCGTATCAAAAGAAGATTTATGATTGAGAATCATAATTGCTTCTTCTTTTGAGTGTCCTTGTGCCTCTTTTTTGTTTTTAATCAGTTCCTCAGTTTCTAATAGAGAATAGGTGTTTCCTTCAATACGTGATGATTTCCAGGAGAATTCAATAGTAAACCGTTCAAGTTCCCGTTTGATGATTGACGGATCGACAGTTTCAAAGCGACTTTGCAACTGCTTTCTTCCCTGCTCAAATATACGGAGTTCATCGCTTGAAAACAGGTTGTTAAGCTTAATGATGACTCCATTATTGAATGACGGGTATCGGACATAACGAGTATCAATCGGACTCTGAAAATATTCATTTATATTTATAGGTACTAAGATTTCTTTGTCCGGAACAAGTGAATATTTGATATATTTCCCACCTCCGGATTGTTGAATCATTCCCTTTTCGATGAGGTTATTAAGGTCCCGAATCAGGGTAATTCTGGAAACTGATCCTTGAGGAAAAACGGACTCGATGTCTTTGCGCGTTGTAGTCGGCTTTGTCCAGAGATATTGTAATATTTTTATTTGTCGGGAATTAACTTGCGTATCATTCATATGGTTTTAGCGTATCATAATGATACGCGAGATTTCAAGATTAAAAATTTTGAAGGCAGTAAAAAATACACTATAACATTCCTTCGGCGGAGCAAGAGGATAAACATCTATCCTAAAATGGTCGGACAATAATTATAATGATCTCTTACTTTAAACTTCAAATCCTTGACGGTTATCCTTTTCTGTAATACGGTTAAGTTAAACGTGCCTGACATTCATAAAACTTGGTCTCCCAAACTCAAGGTAATTTTCCTGACGATTTTAATTTTATCATTGATATCTCTTGGTGCTTTTTTGATCATTAAAAAGAATATTTTTCCGGCAAAGAACACTCTGGCTTTCCGCCGTTCTTTGAAAAAATTTGGGCTTATTAAACCATCCGTTCCCGGCTATTTTAAGGCACTCAAAACCCAGGATCTGTTCTACGATTATAATAGCGATGATGTAATTGATGGACCGGACTATGTTTTGCTCCTCAAAGAGATTGAAAAAGAGAATCCGAGAGTCAAAGGAGTGACAAGCGATTTCGATCCGCTGGCAGCTGCTTCTGATGAGGCAGGCACTTCTAACATGCAATTACCATCCAGCAGAGCTTTTGGCAGCGACGCCTTCAATGGAGCTGCTACTGTCTCCTACCCTATTGATCTGCCGCCCGGTCCTGCTGGCCTTACTCCCTCACTTGATCTTTCTTATTCCTCCTCAAGTGTTGATGATCTCAACTTAGGTACTCTTACCAGCTATCGGGGTTGGACTGACCATCCCTACCAGAATCAGTCTGGCATGGTTGGTTTGGGTTGGAATTTGGGTGGAGTACAATATATCGCCCGGGATACCAAAGGCTCATCCATGCGTGCCCTAACCGGTCAGAGTGATGACGCCTTTATTTTAGCCTTTTCAGGCGGTAGTGCTAATTTATCAAAAGAAAGTGAAGCAGGAACTGATTACGGAAAGTATAGTGTCTGGAGGACAGTGCCAAATTTGAAAGTGAAAGTGGAAAGATGGTCAAGATGCAAAAGAGATGCTGCCGACGATGGTACCTATTTTTGCAGATATCACTGGCTGGTAACAACCGGAGATGGTACAAAGCATTATTTCGGCACTCCAACGACCACCACAGCCTGGCAAAAAACATACGACCCGGATACCAATGAGGATCTGGAAAATAAAGAATACGACTGGTATCCCTTATATGACAATGACTCAAGCCCCGTTGGCCCCAACGCCTGGTTGATTTGGGGCAACAATACCCTCGGTTATCATTCCCTTACCTACAGATGGTATCTCTCGAAAGTTGAAAGTATCTTTACTGTTCCTGTTGAAATCAACTATAGCTATAATCTGAAAATCGAAGATGCTGGGCATGGCGATAGATACGTCTCAGCCGTTTATCCGTCATCTATTACTTATGGAAAAAACGAGATTTCTTTCCAGAGAGAGGCTAGACTTGACTATAAAATCCACCAGGGTGATAACCCAAGTCCCAAAAGACCTCTCCGTAATTTGGAAAGGCTGAAGAAAATAATTGTCAAAACTCTGGGTAAGGTAAGAAAGGTTTACGTTTTGGATTACTCATACGGCTGGGTTCCGGCAAAACACTTAGACGATGGCGACGGGAAAGCCGAAAACGATGCGGAGGTAAAAGACGGTCAGGTTATTCATTCTCTTTTGAGGATTATTAAAGTCTACAGTGACGATCCTGATGTAAATCCCCACGCCAAACGCCTGCCAAACTATACCTTTTCTTACGGTACTGATTGTGCAGAATTTAAGGGCGGCTGCCCTCTATCCTCATTTGTTTGGGGTAGGAATTTGCTTGATCAGGTAAAAACCCCCTCTGATTTCTTTTTGCAAACAGCCGAAAACGGCTATGGCGGAAAAGTCACTTTTGAGTATTGGAAAGATGCCACCAATAATAATGCTCTCAATATCAAATACTGCGACACGGATAAAGTAGCTCTAAACGGAGAAACCTGCAAGACCGACAATGAATTCAACACCCAAAGGCACAGAATAAGTAGCCAAATAGTTGAGGATGGCATGGGAAATAGCGTCCGGACCAACTATGACTATAGCGGAAACGGAGCTACTTTGGGTCTTGGAGCTGTCAAAAATTATAGCGAAACAGATGAGGGAGCGGAAATTTTCAACAGCTTCTCCGGTTTTGAATTTTTGGGTTACCCCGAGGTCGAAACAACTGTCTATGAAAAAAATTCAACCGATAAGGTCGTTGCTAAATCCAAATCATTTTACTACCAGGCACTCGATACTGCCACTTGCTTCAAACCCAGTCCCTTGAAAGGAATTGCTTATAAAACGATAAATTTCGATGTGCAAAAACCTGGCCGCAGAACTGAAACATCCTCCAGCTCTACCATCCGTTTCGGTCCGATGTTTGGTCCCTGGGAAGGCTATTATGACTGGAATTTAAATGACAAATGTGCCACTTACGATCCGGAAACATCCATTTCTTTGGTTATTCCCAGAGATAACGTCAGTAAAGAATTCGTCGGAGACAATGCAGTTCTTTGTACTAAAACATTCACTGATCATAGAAAAATTGATGGCACTGATGATGTTTATGCCCAGCTGCATACGGCCACTAATTACGGTAAGGTGAGCTGTAGTGATCCCAACCAGGATGATACTTCTGATATCAAAAAAGTATCCTACACCGACTATACAGACGCCGACACTCTCAAATGGATTCTGCCTCGGCCCAAAGAAAGCTGGACTGCTAGTTCTCCAACAGGAACCAAGTACAATCACAGCCAAATAACTTACAATAGCTACGGCCTGCCGACTAAAACCAGCGTCTTAATTAACGGATCTGCTTATGCTGATACGACTTCCGCTTACGACGCGACTTACCCCTGGTTAGTGACAAAAATCACCGACCCCTTGGGACGATCCAGCACCACCACTTATGACAATGTTTTTCATCTGTATCCGCTAAAAGTTACCAACAATTTGGGGCAGTCAACCACGACAGTCTATGATTTTAATATCGCCGATTCCACCCATCCCAATTATGGCGGTGTTTTGGGCATACCTGTTCGGGTCACAGATGCCAATGGCAAGGTCAGCAATAGTGTTTATGATGTTTTTGGAAGAGCTACCGAGACCTACCTGCCGGGCAAGAACCCTGCCAGCAGTACCAAAGCCGATTCTTTCAACAAATATTATTATTTCAACGGAGATGATATCGCACCGTGTAACGATGCTAATCACTGTTTGATAGGACTAGGTAAGCAATTGAATGGTAAAGGTCCAAAAATGATGGTTTACAGCGCCTCCCGCTTTGCCGATAACGGTGCTGCCGGCAAAGTCTCGGCAACCCACACATATTATAACGGCTTGGGCCAGACTGTTCAGACTCGACAACTCTGGTATGAAAACGAGTATTCAAATGCCGGTCTACCGGTGGCCGATGCCTTCAGAGATATCATCAAATCCCAATCATTTAATGCTTTGGGTCAGCCGGAATACCAGAGCCTTAACTACACGGCAAATCCTTATATTCCAAGCACACAAAACTCATTCGATACCCGAGATTTCGCCGGTAGTGCCAATATCCAAAAGGTAAAATACACCTATGATGGAATGGGCAGGGCAACTACGGTCAATTATCCTGACGGAACAAGTGAGACGACCGAGTATGATGTGGGCGGAAATCCGCTGCTAACTAAATCTTCCAATAAAAACTGTACCGATACTGATCCAGCAACACTTTGTACTTTCAACCAGACAACCAAAGATGCTTTTGGACAAACTCTCGAAGTTAAAGAAATTGCTGACAGTAAAACTTATTCCACCAGTTTTGAATATCATCCGATTTTAGGTTCTGTAACCACAACTAAAGACACATTAACTAATGTAATTAATATAGTTGAATTCGATACTTTGGGCAGAAAGACCAGGATGTGGGATGCCGATATGAGTCCAAGTATGAGCGGAGATGTAAATTCCTGGCGTTATGAATATGATAAAATCGGCAATCTCAAAACTCAAACCAATCCCCGGGGTGATGTCTCTACTCTTTCTTATGATTCCCTTAACAGACTTTTAAGCAAATCAGTAAATTCCACTTTACTTCTGGAAAACATTTACGATAGCTGTACCAACGGAGTTGGCAAATCCTGCCAAGTGCGCTCATATGATTTAAGCAGCGGATCTTTGCTGCAAACTGTCAAATCCCAATATGACCACCGCGGTAGGGTGACAAGCAGTACTTTGACTTTGTCAAATTTACCCAATACTGCCATCAATAACCAAAATTTCAGCACCTCTTTTACTTATGATTTGGGCGGAAGAGTAAAAACGCAAACCCGATCAGGCAGTACCAGTTTATCAATTCCTGCAGAAACCATCACTTATACCTATAATCGTCCTTATTTGACGAAACTTGCCGGAACAAACAATTATGTCACCAATGCCCGCTATAACAAAGACGGCCAATTAATTAGATTTTCCTCCGGTAACGGTGTTAATAACTTATTCACCTATAATCCAACCAACAGCAGACTGACTACATTGAAAGTGATAGGGACTGCTCTTGCTGATAAAGATGAAATTAAGATCTCTTATCTATATGATCCGCTTGGTAATATTAGAAAAATCAATGACGATAACCCCATGGTTCCTGCTGCCAGTCCTTTTTACCTTACCCAAAATTTTACTTATGATGCCTTAAGCCGTTTAAAGGATGTGGCCGGTGCCTATACTGCCAACTACTCTTATGATGATCTTAACAACATTTTAAGTAAAACCGAAGGTTCCTCAACAACTACTCTTGCCTACAGTGATTATAACGGCTCTTTCTATCATCGTCCGCTAACGGTAACTGACGCTTCAAAAACTAACACCTATTCTTATGACAAAGTAGGTAATCTCGCCTCGGATTCAGAGCGGTTATACACTTACGATAAGGACAACCGGCTTATAAAAGTTTCTCCTGTTGATTCTCGTTTTAAAGAAAGCAAATTTTACTATGATGCCACGGGCGCTAGAATCGCCAAAATTATTACCGGGGCCGATAGCACTTATTATATTAATCCGGAGCTGGAAGTCGTCATCAACCCCGATACGCAAGTCGGCTGGCGGCAAAATTACTTCTTTGCCGGAAAATTAGCGGCCGTCAGGGAAAATCTGTCAACATCCTATAATAACGATGGTCTTACCTATTCCGGTAATTTTTTTGCCGGATATAAAGTCACTTTGACTGCCTTTGCCAAAACACTTAAGCCGAACATTAAAGTTGATAGCATGATCTTTCATGTAGAAAGAGACAGACAAGAAATACAAATATCTGATCCGATTCCGGCTCAAGAATTAGCTGATACACCCGGTCGATATCAAAGTTCCTGGGATTATACCGTGCCCCAAGAGCCCGGAAATTATCGGATTTTTGTGGAAATCAAGGGTTCTGCCAACCAGCAAACAGTCTTGGGAACTCAAAATCAACCGGAACTTAGTTTAGTGGACTTGATTTTGGATTTTATCGCCAAAATATTTTTCCTAAAACCGGCAAATCAACCGCTGCCGGAAACTATTCCAACTCCGACTGTAAATCCGGCTGTTTTAACACCGACTGCGATTCCCCAGTTAAAGTTTGGATCATTTACGCCGGTGGTTAACTTAAAACTTTCCCCGGGGGAAATAAACTTTACTATTTTAGATTTTAAATAAGAGTGGTAGCTAAAAAAATCGTCGCTTTAATATTACTTACTTTATTTTCACTGTTTGCCCCTGCTTCAGTCTTGTCCGCCGAAACTCTATATTATATCCATCAGGACCATCTGGGTAGTACATTACTTACCACTGACACAACCGGCAAGAATGCTTCCAAACAAGTCTATTTCCCGTTTGGAGAAACCAGAAAACAATCATTACCGGTCGGCCATCAGACGACCAAGAGACAATATACCGGCCAAGTCTCCGATACGGACGAAACCGGCCTCTACTACTACAATGCCCGCTACTACAATCCTACAATCGGTAAATTCACCCAGGCAGATACTGCCAGTGACGGAACAAATAGATATGCATATGTCAGAAATAATCCAATTGCTTTAGTTGATCCTTCAGGACACCAAAGCGCATTTCCGGGAAAAGACGAACTACCACCTCCGCCACCTGATGAAACAAAACCCGGAGCTCACCGTGGAGGAGGAAGAGTACCGCCAATAGGCCCAGGAGCTGATGCATCTTTGTCGGATGTAGCAGCGATCACGAGTATTTACCTGGCAATGTTGATTCCGATATTTCCTCCTCTGGGACCACTATTAGAAATAGCAGACACCGGTCTTTGTTTAGCTAGCGGTGGAGGTCCTGAGTGTATCAATCCTTTACCTGGAACTGCTGCATCAACACAAATTGATGATGTGTTAGCTACAGCTACACCCCAGTTTAGTAGCGATGAAGAGTTATTCCAATACTTGGCTATGCAAACTACGGAAATGGATACCCCAGTTTCAAAGTTTGATGAGCTGGGTGATATCATAAATAAAAGTGTTCCTTATAATTCTCAGTCAGCAAGTCTTGCTGATGAGATGATGGATGCAGAAAATGGTTTTACAAATTTATGGAATACTGGTTGTGGCGGGATATGTAGGCATCGAGCTGCGCTACTTACTGATGCCGCAAGATATCAAGGACTTGATGCAACAGACTTGTCTTTTAAAACAGGAAAATTTAAGCCAACAGGAGATGAAATACGTCATAAAGTATCTATTTTAACATCAGATTCGACTATTTATGTAAAAGATCCAGGTTTAAGAGTCGATTTTCTTGATTTATATTTAGAAGAAAAATATCCAAATGCATCATCTTTTGAAGCTTATGATTTTACAAAGAAGAAACGGACTCCTTTCCATCCGAATTAAAAATAAATAAAATTTCCACCTTATTTTTCTCCTCCCAGGTGGAATAGATTCGACACCTCGGGGATTTTATGTTGGACTAAACATATTCTTCGAACTCCCTCTTATTTGTGAAACTATCTGAAAACCAGCCCTCTCCAATGCTTTTATTAGCTGCCGAGCGAATAGAGATTAGGTATATACTTGCTTGAGGGTGAGAGAGTGAAATTCTAAGTTAGAGTATGGTTGAGGAAATGGAGCTTTTTCATCCTCGGATATCTTTTATAACAATTAATTGATGGACCATATAATTCCCATTACGAGTGAAATCTTCTAACACTAATATGATCTTTTGCTTTCCTGATTTGATTTGTTATAGACTGAGGTAGAAGATATGAAATTGAGAATCTACCTGATATTATTTCTTCTTTTGCTCTGTCTGCTTTTGCCAGGCTCCATATTTGCCGCAGAAATCCTCTATTTTGTCCACCAGGACCATCTGGGTTCAACCGTGCTGACGACTGACAGTACAGGCAAGAAAGCCTCAAAACAGGTCTATTATCCCTTTGGTGAAACCAGGTCAGCCGACAGCAACTTGACTACAAAGAGACAATATACCGGCCAGGTCTCCGATACTGATGAAACCGGCCTCTACTACTACAATGCCCGCTACTACAATCCTACAATCGGCAAATTCACCCAGGCAGATACTGCCAGTGACGGAACAAATAGATATGCATATGTACGGAATAATCCGCTAAGATTTACAGATCCGTCCGGCAATATCGACTGGGATATGTTGGGTGAAGAAAAACCTAAAGAGAAAAATTGGACCCCTCCATATTATCTTAAAGATATCATCGATAAATTAAATCTGCTTCCCTTTAATTTATCCCTGACTGATGATCTTTCACTCACAGACTCTCCCGATGATCTTGATCTGCTTAATAAAGCCGAAGCGAAAGCCAAAGCTAAAACGGATATACTTGACACGAATCCCCTCATGATCACACCGCAATCTTCGGTGTCTGTCGATCTCGATCCGGGAGGAGTAAATGGAAGTAAAACTTTTATTATCACCATTAAAGTAATTCCAAATTCAGAAATGAATGTCGCCATTGATCCTTTTATGAAAATCATTTTACCATCGGGAATGCAGAAAACATCATCCTTCAGTTCCAATCAAGCTGGTTGGGGCCAAATTTATTATGATGAAACAAATACATTTGTGATAGACAACTACAATATTTCTTTTGGGAATAATTTTGAACTGTCTTTCCAAGTAGATGTAAGTCGTAAGTCGCTTTCAGGAATTATCAGGATCGAAACCTGGTCTGATTTATATAACTTTGATGGAAGTCATGACCAGATTCGACAAACTGTGGATAAAATACCTCTCTCTAAAAAAAATAACTAATAACATAAATCGCTGAATGATGAAATTGGGTAGTATTGGCCTGATTTTTTGCTTTCAATACTTGATACTTAATCCCCAATGCGTAATACTTTAATCAGTTAATTTATGGCCAAATTTGTCCCTGATGTTAAAACCCAGCGCTGGATTGTCATTTCCCAAACCAGGACATCCCGTCCTGACGAGCATGGGTTAAAGAAAGAGGAGGAGAAGCCTTCAGTTTGCGTTTTTTGCAGCGGGAACGAGGCAATGACGCCTCCGGAGATCATGAGAATCGGGGAGGGGGAGAAAGACAAGCCGGGCTGGAAAATCAGGGTTATCCCCAATAAATTTCCCATTACCGATACTCACGAAGTCATTATCCACAGCCCTGACCATAACAAGGATATTGCCGAGTTTGACCTCAATCAGGTCAATCAGCTTTTGACGGTTTACCGCCAGCGGTTTCAGATCCACGCCGGCAGCGGCCAGGTCATGCTTTTTGCCAATCACGGCTCTCTGGCCGGAGCGTCCCTGGCCCATCCCCATTCCCAGCTGGTCCTAATTCCTCGGCAGATCAATCTGGATGCCCTGGTTCGCGAGCCGATCATGAATGTGGTTGAGGATAATAATTTTTTTGTCACCTATTGTCCTGATTTTTCCCAGTGGCCTTATGAGGTTTGGATTGCTCCCAAAAAAGAAGGTACAGTTTATGGGGATACAGCTGATGAGGAACTGAAAGACCTGTCCGTCATTCTGCAGAATGCCTTAAAAAAGTTGAAGGTCAAATATCACGACCAGACAATCTCCAAAAGCCACACACAGATGCCCTTTTCCTATAATTTTTATATCCATCATGCTAAAAACTGGTTTTTGAGGATTATCCCCAGACTTGTTCACAGAGCCGGTTTTGAGCTGGGTACAGGCCTTTCCGTCAATGTGATTGACCCGACTATTGCCGCCGAAGAGCTGAAAGCCATAAGTATTTGATCCTGCCAATTATAGCTCTCTTTAAATCCATGGAAGATGTTTATGATCTCGAAACTTCTCCGGTCGTAGGTTTTTTGGAGCATCAATCATATAAAATTTCATTGATAGGGAAATTATTAAGTGGTATGGGTATAGATTATCAGAAAAGAGTCCTCTCTCAGGAAGAAAAATCCAAGATTATCGGGTTAAGATTTTTACAAAATAGAGTCGCCGGTGAAGAACCTTTAACGGGGCAGGTCGGCTTTATTGCCATTGATGCAATATGATTAAACCTGGCCTTTTTGCTGCATACCCAGGAGCCAGAGGACAGCTTCCTTTTTGTAGCGGCGGTCTCCCCGGGAATTGATGCGGATGGCCGGCAGTTTGCCGCGTTTGCCCCATCTTTTGATGGTCAGGGGGGAAACTCTTAATATTTTCGCGACCTCGCGTACAGTTAGAAGTTCCGGCCAATCATCGCCGAATGCCATAAGTTGATTCTCCTAATAATCTTTATAAAGAGGCAGACCCTCCAACTCGGAGGGCAGTTGACAGGGTCAATTAGATACTAAATGTAACACATAGACTTTATTGTTGTCAATAAAGATCAAAAGAGAGCATTTAGTTTGATATATTATTTTATAGATTGAAGGTAAAAATAAGTAGGTGACGAAAATTGAGCGAAAGGGTAAATTTACCACAAATATCCCCAGACATTAACATTATCGGGGGATTTTCTGACGATCCCGGATCGTCGTATATTTGACGATCCGGGGAAAATTACAATTATCTTATTTTAGTTCGACTGTAGCACCTGCGGTTGTCAGTTTGGTTTTGGCTTCTTCAGCTGTTTTCTTGTTGACGCCGGTTAAAACGTCCTTGGGAGCTGATTCGACCAATGCTTTAGCTTCTGTCAGACCGAGTGTCGGCACCAATTCCCTGACTGCCTTAATGACAGCAATTTTATTGCCGCCGGCGTTTGCCAGAACTACATTGAAAGTAGTCTGTTCAGGAGCGGCTTCACCGCCTGCGGCGGGAGCGCCTCCGGTTGGTGCGGCCACAGCTGTCGGTGCAGCTGAAACGCCGAATTTCTCTTCCAGAGCCTTGACCAGATCAGCCAATTCCATGACTGACATATCTTCTACTGCTTTTAAAATATCATCCTTAGTTAGTTTTGCCATCTATTATCACCACCCTTCGTTAGAAATTCAAATGACAAAATTCAAAATTCAAATCAAGCTCAAAATTCAAAACTCAAAAAATTTGTTATTTGTTATTTGGATTTGATTTGTTATTTGTTATTTGGATTTTGAATTTAATTACTTGGTTTTTTGCTTTTAATGTTATCTAAAACAGTCACAAATTTTACCAGATTCCAGGAAAGAGCATAGTGAAATTTCTGTATTGGGGCATTAAGCCCGTTCAAAAGCGTAGCTAAGAGGATATCACGGGAGGGAAGCGTTGCCAGCCTTTGAAAATCAGCTTCCGAAGCGATATTGCCGGAAAAAAGCCCAGCCTTAATTTTGGGAAGCGTCAAATTTTTGGCAAAATCAGATAATGCTTTGACAGCCGCCATCTCATCGCCATAGGCAAACATGGTAGCCGTTGATTCCTTGAGGTGGTCCTTGAGCTGTCCGGAGGTTTGCTTGCCAGTTTGCTCCAGCGCGATTTTAATGAGGGTATTTTTGGCAACCACGTATTCCGCCTCAACTTTTTTCAGCCTGCGCCGGAGATCCTCGAGCTCTTTATGTGTCAGGCCTTTATAGTCGGTCAGGAAAAAAGCCTTTGCCCTGGTGAATTTTCCGTTTAAATCTTTGACTGTATCTTCTTTTTTTTGATTAGGTTTAGCTTTTCTCATAAAAATCCCCTCTAAAGGAGGGGACGATACAAATACGTATTTTGTCTCCCTCGGCAGGCTTTTGGTTTAATCCTCGACCAAGTCGGGAACCCGCTGTCTTTAGGATTTATAAATCTTACCAGATATAGCAAAATGTGGCAAGTGGCACACCAAACTGTTAAAATAGTAGTCTTATGCTGGCAGCGGATTTGAGGCAGAATATTATTGTGGCACTCTATCTTCTATTTATCCATAACTATATCGCTTTTGCCTATCTGACCGGATTGATTATAGGCATAATTCTTTCACTCTACCGCCCCTCCAGGTTTGCCACCATGATTTTTTTAGCTTTTGCCATACTGCTTTTTTCATTCGAATACGATAAACATCTCATTGCCGCCTTCAGGGAACAGACCCTCAATTCTCTGATCACAATTACTCCTCACTTCCGGCTGCAAAGATTGTTAAACCTGCTTATTTCAGATGTTCTTCCGGTAATTTTTTATCTTATAGGTTGGGGTTTGTTGTTTGCTTCGATTATCTTGGCCGCCCTCAATTTAGGAAAAAAGAAAAAAGTCTAAGGAAAAACGATCTGATTTTAGCGGTAATCGATAGACAGCTGATTTAGTTTTTCTTCAGTCAGTCCCAAAGAGAATGCCCAAGTGTTGAAATCAGCCCGGCCCATCTTAGTTTTGAGAAAAACTGTAAAGATAAAATGGGGATTCGAGAGCGTATCGTCAAATTCCGCCGTTACCTCGAAAGATGGGGAAGAATACGGCGTCTGATTGGCCAGAAAGACATCAGGATGATTCGCAAGTTGGAATTCATTTTCCCGTTTAACCGCTTCCTCATCGCGCGTGTCCGGAAATTCCTGCAGGGGACCCTCTGTCGTAAATGAATACGTCCGGCTGGGGTTGGCACGGACAGCGTATTTAATAATATAGGTATATTTCATTCCTGCCTGCAAGTTAAGGGGAGTGACAGTCAGGATATTATCAGTTACTTCCACTTTGCTTTCTGTCTGCGGGGCCATGGAAAAAGCAATTTCATTCGGCCGGAAATTCCTATTAAAGGTGATGGTGATGACAGAATTGAGTGAGACGTTCAACTCATTATCCTCGGGCGAGACTGATATGATTTCAGGAGGCAGATTTTCCTCAAAAATTGCATCCTGATTATTTTGGTTGTTAGGGGATTTATCAGTCACCCTGTTCTCTCTATTCGGTATGGCAGAATTTCTTTTGAATAAAAACAGGGCGGCCAGGCCTAAAATTACCGTAAAAATTATGATGAATTTTTAATATTTTTTCATTACTGCCTCCTCAAAAATCCGATAAAATTAGGGCTGTCGGTGGTCTTGAAACTTATGCCGACATAGCCGTCTTTTGGGGCATTGGCTTCAGCTACCTGAAAGACATGATTTGAATAGGCATTTAAAACATAGGCAATATGCCCATAGGTATCATAATCCCAGATAGGTAAATCATCTACTTTTATATTAACACCTGAGAAATTTTCGATGAAAGCATAGCCATCCGGAATCTTGGTGGCGTAATTAATAGCATGTTGATCTATAGAGAGAGGCGACCCGTTGACAAGTGCCGTTCCCGCCTGGACAAATCCAACACATTGCAGGAATCCTGGACAGGCATAAAGAGTTGAAAGTTTGATTAAAGTCACGACCATCGGTTTTCTGTTGGGATTGATATTGATACTGTCTACACAATCGACGTTTTCCACTTTCACGATTCCGTTTGGGCAATACCTTCTGATTTCAGAAACCAAATCCTTTACTTTGGCAGTTGACCCTCCTCCGTTACCGTTGCCATTGGGAGGTGTAATTGATGGTTGGCCATAAAGTGTGGGAGTAGCAGGCGGTCTGTTGGTGGGAGTACGCGTTGCTGGAGGAGTGAATGTGCCGAATTTAATAGTTTTATCATTGGTTTGGGCAAGGCTGATATGGGAGACAAAAACCTAATTAAAGAGAAGAACCAGAAGCATTGCTGGCCAAAATTTTTTGGGCATTAACCTATTTTGACGGATTTTGGGATTTTTTGTCAATTGAGAAAAATGAAGCGGTTTTTATCACCAAGATCCATCGATTCCATCCAATCTTCAAATATTTTTTGAGATACTATTCCAGGTTGTTTAAAAGTGACGGTAAATTTATCTTCTGGGTATGAATAATCCAAAGTAAAATCATCCGTCTCAATTGGCAGCTTGGCTTTGAGTTCCGCCTCAGTGGTCAGTTCCGGATGCTTTTGCATATACTTTTCGTTTGCCGCATCATCTGCTCCGGTAAAAGGCATGGTAGGAGTAAGATTAGTTAGTTTGTCAAAAGGACGAAAATCACCATTCGGTTGGAAAGGAAAAGGAGTGGTTTTGACTTCCGGAGGTGGCGCTGACGAAGTATTAAAAAGAAACAGTGACACCAAAAAGATAGTAATCAAAATGATCGTTATCAAAAGGATAATGATCAGCTTCTTATGATTTATGATGAATATTCTTATATTTTCCATAAATCTATTTTTTTGCTGCCACAAAACTTTGGATTATCGCTATCGATTCTATGGTAACAGGCATTGAGGCACCTGGCAAATAGTAAGGATCATAGACTTTGATTGTTGATCCGATAATATCAGACAAAACGACATAGTGGCCGTAAGTGGCCGGACGCTTATAGTAGATTATCACTAAATAGCCGTTGTTCAGGTAATTTTTTATCACATTGTTGCTTCCCTGTGGGTTATTCCGGTCATAGGCATTTATTGAAGCTCGAAACGCAAAGCTTTCCAAAGTATTTTTATGCCATTCTATACCGGTACCGCAGCGCCCGGGATAGAGATTTTCATAATAATCCCACATTCTTGGCGGATTATAATAGCCCTGATCAGGATTGCTGGAATTATCCAAGACACTAGTTAAAATCATGGCTGTTGACGTTTCTCCGCAGCCGCACGGTCCAAGTTGGCCGACAGTATATGGATTATACGTCCTCCACCTTGGATCCCTTTGGGAAAAGAAATAGATTTTTTTGGGGTCAGGTTCAGGAGTAGTTGACAGAGGTGGGATGGAAACATAGGCGGTCGGTGAGGGTAGAGGAGTCTTGGTATTGGTCGGCGGGGGAGTGAAACTGCCGAATTTGATGGATTTGACCGGTGTGGCCGTTTGGGCCGACACAACAGCATTTACCCCGAAAGCTGTCGGGGCAAAAAGGATTAGGACAAGGACAATAACCGGCCAAAACCGTTTGGACTTTGCCTCGGCGAAGCTGGATGCGGAGACGGGCATTACTTTAATTAAGAAGTTTCCGAAGCAAAAAGTCAATGATAAAAGTTTTTCCGATGCAGAGTTTATTCAATTTGGACTTTAATCCCGGGGCTCATGGTAGACTTGAGGGTAATACTGCTGATTTTATTTATGCCGACTGATTTGACGAAAGCCCGGTAATTTTCTTCCAGCTGCCCGTTCTTAAAGGATAGTTTGCCGATTACCTGGTGGATGATGGGGAAATCCGCTTCGCTTTTCCAGGCGACCTCTCCCTTTTTCAGTTTTTCTGCCTGTTTCTTTGGTTCGCTGGAAATAGTGCCGGCTTTCGGATTCGGCATCAAACCCCTGGGGCCCAAAAATTTGGCCACTTTGGCCAGTTTAGGCACAGCTGATGGGTGGGCGATAAGAGCGTCAAAATTGATTTTGCCCTGGGAAATTTCCTCGACTAGTTTATCGATATTGGATGCTTCAGCTATGACAATTCTGATCTCTTTTCCGGTGCCGTGCGGCAGGTTGACAGTACCTCTTAAACCTTTTTCGATAGCGTTGATATGGATTTCTACCGAGCCGTTGAATTTGCCGTAGGAAACTTGGCGGAGAACCTCAAGGGCATCATTGAGCGGATATTTTTTTTGGTGGTCCAGTTTCATGACTGCCGCCTGGTATTTTTTGGACCTGACTTTAGCCTTTTTTTTCTTCTTGGATTTGCCTTCTTCCGTTTCCGGTTTTATGCCTTCTGTCTGGTCTTTTTCAACTTCGCGGGCCAAAGCGACCATTTTATCAATTTCCTCCTCCGATGTACCGACAGATTTGACCCTTTGCCCGCCTTTAAGTCCGGCTATATGGACTTTCTCTCCGGCGGCTCCGGCACGCTTTTTCTTCTCCTCACGCTGGACTTTCCGTTTTTCTCGGCTTTCTTTTTCTTCTTTGCTTCCTAAAGTTGAGACTCTGATTTTTCCCATATTTATCTTCAGCTTGTCGAAGGATTATTCAATCTTTACTCCCATACTGCGGGCTGTGCCTTCAATTACTTTGACAGCCGCTTCAATTGTATCGCAGTTTAAATCTCCCATTTTTTCTTTGGCGATGGTTTCTGCCTGGGCGTGGGAAAGAGTGCCGGCAAATTCACGTCCGGTTTTCTGGCTGCCTTTCTCAAGGTTTAGGGCTTTTTTGATCATTTCGGCAACCGGTGGCAGTTTAGTGATGAATGAGAAGGTTCTGTCGGTATAGACGGTGATGACAGCCGGAATGACTTGCCCCTTTTTGTCGGCGGTTTTTTCATTGTAAACCCGCACAAAATCCATAATGGAGAGTCCGTGCTGGCCCAAAGCCGGTCCGACGGGAGGCGCCGGTGTCGCTTCGCCTGCCGGTAAATTAAGCTTGATGATTGTTTTGACTTTTTTGGCTGGCATTTTTGGTATAAAGGCAAATAGGGGATGAGTTGACAGAAGAATATGATCTGCGGTCATCGGCTATCGCCTCCCTGCTAAATACAGGTAAAATAAATATTACCATAAAAAGTAGAAAATGTGAAGGACGTGAAGCAGGATATGGAAAGTGGATTATTTAGGGAAGAAAAGTCGTCAATTATGTCGTGGTATTCTCTCAAGAGACTGATACAGTTGATGATATTGATTTACAATATTGCGGTTATCAAACTTTTCAGCTCTCAGTCTAGCATTTATTCCGTAGGACCGTGCATCTATGTGGGTTAGATATGTTAAAAGTGGTATTATATTCTCATCTTTGTCAAACTGAAAACCGGTAGCAGATGTGACTATTTGGGAATTACCGCTGACTGAATTACGGACTACCAGAGGTAAGCCACAGGCGGCAGCTTCAATTAACGCATTGGAAAAGCCTTCCTGAAGACTGGGTAGGATATGGAAGTCTGACGCGCGATAATATTCTATCAGTTGGTTAGTCTCAAGCGCACCGGTCCAAAATGTACCGATATTCATGCCTTTCTCTTTATAGTCTTCTAAACGATTTCTCGCGTTTGTATCAGCTTCGTTTATTGGTCCGGCCATTACCATCATATGGCCTTGATTTGGCAGATCAGAGGCAGACCAGAGATCTAACATCGTCAGGCATTTTTTATTTTTTTCTTCAATGCGGCCGGTGTACAGAAAGGCGATCCTGTTACTCATTTGAATATTCGGGAATAATTTTTGCCGCAGGCTTTCTTTATGAGCAGAGTTTTCCGGTGGGCTGAACATTTGTATGTCTATTCCGTTTGGAATTAGTGCTATGCGGTCCCTTGTGATACCCATTTGCAGCAAACCCTCCTCAATTTCCGGGGAAAGAGCGATAAATTTATTTATTTTACTAAGTAATAATCTTCTGGGCAGGGGAGGACATTGAGAATAATTTCGGATCATATTATAACTATTAATTCTTAATATGATTGGTTTGTGCCAAAAAGCATCAATAATTCCCAGCATTCTGCTTGGAAGAAGTATCCCGGTATATACATGCAGAAGATCATGCCGATTTTGGTTTGTTAATATATATGAAATTAATGCTAAGCGGCTCTTTTGGCCTGAATAGGATACAGAATTGGGCAGGGGAACATCCTGGTCCATATTACGGTTCTCCTTAACATATAAAGACAATTGGTAGTGACGGGGATATTGGCTGTCAAGGCCATTTATAAGTCTTTCCAAAGCTCTTTCCGACCCTCCGGCTTGAAAATTAAAACCCGGAAATTTACTATTTAAAAATAAAATCTTTATAGGTCTAGTCGAAAATTCCAATTCTTGAGAATTATCACCGATACCTCTAATTCTTTCTACCATAATTTTTAACGGATTATATTCTATTTACGCAAAATCTCAAGATAATGATTGGATGGCTGTCGAATTTCGGAATCATGCTGACTAATCTAAATTATAGGTTATTTATAAAATTATAAAGTTTAATCTGCAGGAAAACTAAATATAGATTCTCATCTATTTGACAGTCTAAAGTTATTCGGATAAAGTACCTTACATCTTGAAAAAAACGGGGTCCACGGAGTTAGCTTTTTCCAAGACCAAACTTATTTGGGGGACACTTCTCGGGCTTATTTTCATCACCGCCTCACTCTTCCTTCGTCTTAGCGGTATCTCTTCAAAAGGCAGTGATTTGGAGCATACTTACAAGCTTTCAAATCTGGCTACCCCCGCCTCAAATTCCCCGATTGAAACCCTGACGGCTCCATCAGTCCTGGCTCCGTAATTAATTCCAAGTAGAGTCAGGCTCTTCATTTAGCCAGGATAGAAAGGATAGGTGTGGTAATTCAACCGGGAATACTTTTATTTATTCAGCTCTTTTTCAATCCTTTCAGCCAAATAGATTTTCATCAGAGACTGATAGGGGACATCTTTGGAATTCGCCAGTTGTTTAATACGGGCCAGTAAAAACTGAGGCAGTCTCAGCAGAAATGGTTTCCGTAGAAGGCTTCAGATTGAGAAAGGTGACTTTTTCAGCTTTTGACCAATCAAAATATTCTGAAGAATCAGTTGTTGCCCAAAACTCTCGTTCTTCGTCTTCATTTTTAAATTTTGGAATAAACTTTAATTTTTTATTTTTTCTCATATATAATTTCCTTAGGGGAATGTGTCAGATTATAATTTCCTAATCTGCAGGAAATCGAGCTCGACCGGGGTTTCGCGGCCAAAAATTGAGACGAGCACTTTGACTTTGCCTTTTTCTTCGTCGATGTGGTCGATCGTTCCCAGGAAATCGGCAAAAGGCCCGTCGACAATCTTGACTGCCTCGCCTTTGGAGAATTTGGCTCTGAATTTGGGAGCCTCGAGCTCCATGAATTTCATGATGGCCATGACTTCCTTATCGGAAATCGGGGTCGGTTTATTGCCCATGCCGACAAAGGCGGTCACTCCCTGGGTAGTTCTTACTGCCAGCCAGCTTTCATCGTCCAAAGTCATGCGCACCAGGATATAGCCGGGGAAGATTTTTTCCTTGGTTTCTTCCTTTTTGCCGTGGCGGACAAGGACGATATTTCTCGTCGGCACCAATACCTCAAAGATTTTCTTTTCCAGATTCATGGCCGCCACTCTTTGTTTGAGAGCCTCGGCCGCCTTGTTTTCATGTCCGGAATAGGTATGGACTACAAACCACTGGCCTTTTTTTTCTTCGATAGGTTTCACGGAGGGAGCGTCGGAATCATCAGCCGGTGTTTCAGCCGGTGTGTCCGTGGAAGAATCTGCGGGAGTTGCCTCGGCTGCAGGATTTTCAGCCTCGTCTTTCTTTACTTTTTTATCTTTGTCTGCCATAAGCATATTATACTGTCTGTCTTATTTGCCTACCAGAAGATTGGTCATTTTAGTAAAAATCAGGTCAAGGCCGCCGATATAGAAACCGAAGACGATGGAAACCGCTATCACCACAAAAGTGAAGCGGATGACCTGGTCGCGGGTCGGCCAGATGACTTTGCTTAATTCGCTTTTAACCTCCTTTAAAAAAATCGCCGGATTTCCCTTAAAATCTGGCATCATGGGCGAGGGTTGGTTTGCCATAAAGTAAGTTCCGAGTCTAGCAGATAAAAGTTGACTTGTAAAGCTAACTTTATTACTATACTAGTCATCATTTAATGAAGAAAAAATCAGTTTCTATCCGCAAGGCCGTCATCCCAGCCGCGGGTTTCGGAACGCGCTTTTTGCCCCAGACAAAAGCCATGCCCAAGGAAATGCTGCCGATTGTAGATAAGCCGGTAATCCAATATGTGGTTGAAGAAATCGTTGAGTCCGGCATTACCGATATTGTTATGATCACAGGCTGGCACAAGCGTTCAATCGAGGATCATTTCGATTATCCTTATGAACTGGAACAGCGTTTAAAGGAAGCCGGCAAGGAAAAAGAGCTTTCCGAAGTACGCCGCATTGCCAATATGGCCAATTTCATTTATGTCCGCCAAAAAGGGCCGTATGGCAATGCCACACCGGTCATGTGCGCCAGGAATGTCGTCGGCAACGAGCCGTTTGCCGTTTTATGGGGAGATGAATTTATTCATGCCAATCCTCCGAGATTGAAGCAAATGATTGATGTCTATGAAAAATACGGTTCTCCGGTCATCTCAGGCGTCAGGATAAAATCCAAAAAGGACCTGGCCCGTTACGGTATCGCCGAGGTTAAACATATCGAGGACAATGTTTACCAGGTATTGCAGATAATCGAAAAACCGGATCCTAATAGAGCTCCTTCCAATCTGGCTGCTCACGGCGCTTATATCCTGCCGCCGGAGATTTTCCCGATTATTGAGAACTTGAAACCGGGCAAAGGCGGAGAATTATGGCTTCCGGACGCGATAGACCAGCTGATTAAGATAGAAAAAGTCTTGGTCTGCGAAATCGACAATGCCCATTATTACGACACCGGCAATAAGTTCGAATATTTGAGGACAGTTATCGATCTGGCCCTCAAACACCCCGAGATCAACGGCCAACTCAAAGACTACCTCAAATCCCTCAAACTCTAAAATCGCCTGCAAGATTGTTTAGGCTTATTGACAGAGACTGAATTTTGTGGATTAATTAACATAAATGAGGAAATTATTTTTGGCAGTTTCTGCGTTTATTTTGAGTCTCGTATTATTGAATATTCCGTCTTCAGGTTTCGCCCAGGAAATATTTCTTGCTCCGTCCGGATACCCGGATGTTGTCGAACAAACAGAACCGGCCCAACTGAAAATCGCTCCGGAATATTATCCGGTACCGGACAGACGGCCCCCGCATTTTAGCGGTGAAAATCACGATTATTCCGTGGTCTTGCGGGGCAATGGGGAAGCCGTAGTGACTTTGAAAGTTGCATTATCAAACTTAAATCCGGACGGATCGGAATTAACTGCCGTTTCCTTGAGGTTGCCATCCAGAATACTCCCTTCCGATATAGCCGCTTACCAGATTACCGCCCAGGGCTACTGTATGAGATATGCCCAGAGACCGCTTAATCCGGAAGGGATAGGGATGCCTTTAAAATATAATCCGGGATGTTTAGAGTACAGTGAGCCCGATTATTTTGACTATTACGGCGGAGGGAAATACCAGAGAGCCAAATATAATTATAGCCTCGATACACTGGAAATCTTTCTGCCAAAGCCGATTCAGAATGAAAAATCCGGGGCTTTTTTGGTTTATTTCAGGGCTTTAGGTTTTGCCCGGAAAAACTTTTTCGGAGCTTATAAATTTACCATTGAGTCTTTGAAGGCAGCCAATGCCATTAATAATCTCAATATAGGCATCTCGACTGATGCGGATATGTTCATCAAAGGCGGCCAGGGGGAAGTCGGTTACAGATACGCCAACAGCGAAATGTTGATGAAATCCCCGCAAGCAAAAGGAGGAGGGGCTTTTGCAAGCTCTGCTATAGATAACGTTATTTCCCAGATAGGCCAGGGTGCGATTGTGAAGAATGCGGCTAACCTAGCACCCCTTGAATCTTATAAAGTCAGCGGGATCTACGCCAATTCCCGATTTAAGTTATACGGGAAAGAAATAATAGTTTCAGTATTTGGCATATTGCTGGTGCTGGCTTTAATTACATTGCTGGCTAGAAAAATCCTGAAATATGTACGTGGGAGCGCCTTAAAAAAGGAAATTAAGTCCGATCAGACCCAAGAAGACAACAGTATACGGGCAGTTATGGCAGCAGGCATATCTTTTATTTCATCACTGATTTTGGGCGGTTACGGTATTTTATTAATTCTCCTCTTTAACTATTTGAATTATGCCGATTATCAGATTGCCATGTTGTTGAGAGTAGCGGCAATGATAATTTCTTTCTGCGTTTATATAGTCGGTTTATTCATTCCGGGGCTGTATTACGGATATAAAAAGGGAATGGGTTGGGGGGTATTAACCGTTGTTCTGACGGTTGTCTGGCTGATTATTTATTTCATTCTCGGCCTAGCCGTTTTCTTCCTTTTTGGCTTCAAATTTTCAAATCCAGTCTACTATTGAGGTGGCAAGCCGGCTTTAAAAACTGCCTCAAATCCCTCAAGCTGTAAGAAATTTAAACATTTTTTGATATTATCAGATTATTGTATAATTCCTTATCTATATGTTAGAAATCAAAAGCCCTAGAGATATTGCGGGAGGAGGAAAGTCTTCTTTTCGAGATTTCCATACTCCGCCTGATGAGTTAATTGATGTTTTTCCGGAACTGGGGACCGAGGTTCCACCGAATGCGAGAAGAAAAATGCGTGAACCAGATGGACCTTATGATGAGTGTAAAACCAAATTGATAATTTTGAATTATGGTCCGGAAATTCCTGACGAACGACCAGCAATAAGTGAATATGATGTATTAACTGATAGAGGAATAGTGACAAGTATTGGTGGAGTAAGAAGAGATGGAACTTTGACAAGAGCAAATCAGAAAATAACTAGAAGAGTAAGGTAATATAGTATAAATTATTTTGGAGTATAGGGAAAATATATAATATGAAAGAGATAGTATAATATTTTAAAATGAGTGAAATCCCAAAAATAATTCCACCTGTAAGACCCAGAAGTCCAGAAGAGTTAGATCAGGCAGGAGGGAGTAATCTTAAGGGGAGAATAGAAACTACTCATACCAGGGAACGTTTCGGAGATCATGCCGCTGCGGAATATGAGAATTTGCATGGTTTTGAACCGGGGGAAACAACAGCGCTTCCCGGAGAGCCTGGTTATCGTCCTGCTTTTGAAAGAAAAGATAAAACCCAGGAATAATTCCGCCCGTTTCGTTTCACCTCGCCGTAACTAATCAGCTTAACCTAATACCGGTTTTTTTGGCTTCACCCAAAGTAGTCAAAGGAGAAGCTTTTTCCAGCTCATTTTTGGTAAAACCATATACATGGAAATCTGGACGAAGACCCTTTGTAAGATCGTAGAGAATATCCAACCGTTTTTCTTGGGGAATTTTGACAAATATTTTGGAGATGACAATAAGATCAACATCGCTATATTCATTAGCTTGGCCACGAGCATACGATCCAAATAAAAAGATCTGTTCAGGATTGAATTTCTTTTTTGCTCGCTCTGTAAATATTTTTAAGGCTTTTTGAATTTGCTTTTTACCCATAGATAAACTCCTTCGGCCATATTATACAATGGCTCAGTAAGTTCTTTTGATTTGAAATATTGTTTATTCAAGTCAGGATAACGGACCCTGATATAAGCTTTGGAAAGTTCAATTACTTGAGGATTTTGGATTTCGGTTAGATTAAGACCTGCTATTTCAATAAGATCTTCTATACGGTGAGTTTTAGGCGGTACTTTACGTTTATATTCAACAATATAAGCTTTAAGAATTTTTTCGACAGCTTGCTGGCAGGAAAATATTGTCAAGCCGTAGCGGTGTTTTTCCATAAAAGAAGTGCATTTTCCCAATCTTCTACAGCCAAATTAAACCATAATTCAGCTTCTTCTTTCATGTGAGAATAGTATAGCATATAATTTTTCATCAGTCCCGATTGTATCGGGAGACGAGCGGATAAATTGAAGAATAGAGGGAGTAGGACATTGTTCTTTTTGAAAACAATATCGATATACACCTGACTTATATTTTACCACTCGCTTCTATCCCAAATATTCCTCTGCTTACCACTTTCGGGTTTTTCATCAATATCAAATGATAATGCAGCACGGACTGCATGCTTTTGTAAAAAAGGAGGAACGTCTGCTTGTTGAGCAGATTCTCCGACTTTTATAGGCTGGGTATCTTCAGTAGTATCCTTAAAAAGAATTCCTGTCAGACCCTCCCGTTTTTTTTGTGCTTCCTGACTTAAAGCTGTAAGGGGTTGAAGCAGTTGGTCAACAAACTTTCTTACTCCGCTTGGAGGATGAGGTTTCTGGCTTTCTGCAATCGTGGTTTGTAATCTCCTTTCAGCATCAACTAAAAGATTACCTAATCCGGCAGATAAGTCATGTCTTTTTGCTTTCGCCTGATGTAACTCCTCTGCCTGTTCAGCACGGTCTTTTTGTTCTGCTGTTGGAGCAAAAGTATTCAAAAGATCAACAATGTGTGATGGTTCTAATCCGGGAAAGTATTTCTGCAAGTATTGAACTTGTTTATATCTTAATTGACTGAAAGCTTCAAGAGGAGAAGCTGGAGCAGCAGGTTGATGTGATTGAGATGCCATTTCTTTTGGTTTCATTATATTTCCTTTCTTTTAATCTTGGCTCCTTCTGCTCCTTGATTTTTTTGCAGGAGGAGAAATTTTTCCTTTAATTCTTTCTTCCGCACCACTCCATGTTGTAATCTGTTTTGAAACTTCATCAACCGGAGCTTGCATGGTCTTTGGTACGGTTCCATCCGGTCTGATATTGGTAGCGGCTCTTAAGGCAGCAGCGGTTAATTGTGCTTTTAAGTCTTGTTTAACCTGTGCAATCTGGGGCAAACCGGATGCCCAATCAATTTCATTATTTCTTATTCTAAAATCAATTTCAGTTACAAGCGGGTCGGGCAGCAATCCTAAGATCATATTGGGACGGATAGGATACTTATAAGCCCCTTCCGGGTTTCTGAGACTTTCGGTCATTCTATCCAGAGTCCATTTATAGCTACCTGCCACTTCACCTAATTTATTTATAGCATCTGATGTAGCTGCAGAATTCCTGACTCCGAATCTAGCTACCTCTTCATCTCTTCTTAGGCTTCTGAATACGACCAGACCACCTATACCCGTTCTTGCCCAAGTATTTATGGCAGGTTGCAGTTGAGGAATACCTATGCTCCTTAAACGATCAACATAGTTCATAGTTCCATCCTGGACATAAATTCTATCATCGCTTCCTCCATGAGGACTAAAATTTGTTAGAGGATATCTTATGGCATCCTCAGCAAGCCTGCTAATGCTTTTAACGTGTACTTGGGTAGGTGTGATAGTCCAGATGGTATTTTGTAAATCTTTCCTTTCTTCAGGTGTGAACAATAGATAATTTGTCAGCCAATCAACAGCAAACCATCTGTCCGGTTGTATTCTATTTAATTTCTCCATTCCGTTAGCAAGGCTTTGCTGTAGGTGTGTAAACCTGTTAGCATGTCTTAATGCTACGATATCATTGGCGCGGCCAAAGACATGTGTTTTAAGTATTTCAGCTAACTTGGCGGCCGGATATGCACCAATGAGAGTATTGATTTCATGGGCAATCAGGCGCTCGTCATCTGTAATATCATAATCCTTATCCAATTTACCTGATTTTAGCCTTTCGGCCAATAATCTTGTGTCCAAATCAACTTGAGTATCAAACTGTGTCGGTGTAAAAGCATCACTTGGCAATAAATCAATATACTGTTGGGCAATAGTACCTATTAACGGATTAAAATTGGCGGGGAAAGGATTTACTACCGGTTCCGTCATGGCGCCGAATAAACTCATACTTCTGTTTAATTGATGTACCAATTTTTCCTGTTGTCTGTCAACAAAACTTGGTTCTCCATGTTTTCCCGGTTTGGTGAGGTATTTGGCTGCTATTATTCTGCCTGCGGCGTCAAAAAAATCGACTCCATCGTCAGGATTTTGTACGGGTACAAGTGCATATTGTGTAGGTTGCGAATCCCAAGTACCCCAGTTGTCTCGAGTTAAAAATGAATCTCCAGCTTGGCTTGATGGTTGTCCTATAACTTTTGCTGGTCTTTGACCTAGCCAATCACCACTTTCAAAATAGCTCATATTATATATATGTAATATTATTGATCTGTAACGTCTTTGAATTCACCTTCCACGATATCATCAACAGGAAATCCGAGGGAAACCTCGCCGGAAGATCGGCGTCTCATGAAATCAAAGATGGTACGCATTGCAGCATTGGCCCCTCTTCTGGCAGCTCTGCCAGTTGCTTCTCTGGCTTTTTGACCGAATGAAGGGCCTTTTTCTTTTGGAACTTTCCGAGCTTTCACTTCTGCAGGCGGATTTGCCCAATCTGCCAATCCCTGCAATACAAAGTTTCGTACACCTCGTCCGGTAAAATATCCAAGGTCAGAACCCACAGCACGTATTTCTTTACCGGCATTTCCGGCAAATCCTGTTGTGTAATCAACACCTGGTTCAGGTGCAGAAAGGGGTTGTTCAGGATTTTGTTGTTCATTTGTCCATTCTCCCCAATTATCCTGTTCATGCCAGCGAACTATACCATTTTCTTCTCCTACCATTTTTTCCTCCTTAACGAAATTTATAATCAAAGTTCATACAAAAAAATTCGTTATATTATATCATTAAAAAACAAATTGTAGCATGTGTACGCGACAAAGTAAATATTATTATCCAATTTGCCTTTTAATGGAACAATATAAAAATTTGTGTCTGTGCTGCTTGTGTGAGTGAGTCTTCCTGTTCAGGAATAGAGGCCTAATTTGGCCGGATTGACTCTTTTTAAACTCATATGTTGCAGCACAGACACGGGTTAGTGAATGAAGGATTTGCCGTCGAGGCAGGCCGCCTAGCGATAGTGCTAGGGTAAGGACAGGCGGCCTGCTCGGGGTGATAGCTGGACACGCTACGGCTTTTTGAGGGTCGAAGCGTGGACCCAGCCTTCGGGAAAATTCCCTTGCGCTTTTATATGTGCGCGAAAGCACACCTCATCGAGGCAGTTGCTGTCTTGAAACTCGATGACCTCAACGGAAGTGCCATTTGGGATCTCCCCAAGAGATTGTGTTTCTGCGCTTGATCCTTCACGAAGGGTGGATGAGCCGGAAGCGTGGTCAATCACGTATGGTCCAGGGAGCCAGCTTTGGCCACCACCGTCATTACCGCCACTTCCTGGCGTGGGTGCGCTCTGAATCCCATCCGGCAGTATGTTTTCTGCATCCTCTATCGTTTGACCATACCTGGTGATAACTAGATTGGCCAAATATGTTCCGACCCAGCTCGAAAAGATAATCGAGACCACCAGGCAGAGAAAGAACACCCCGAAGAAGAGGATGCTCACAGCGAAGATCACCAAGGATCTGGGACCGCCCCTAGCCCATTTGACCGAGATTACGATTAAAACAACCGTAACTACGATCCCGACAAAGATGATAAGGGCGGTAATCGGGTGATCTAACAACCATTCAAACAGATGTGTCAGAAGCTCAAAAAGCTTCATTTCAGTCTCCTTGGGCATTTTGCCCGAATAAGTTGGAATTGCTCATTCCGTTTCCGGAATTACGGTTAGTTTCCGATAGTCTATCGGAACGCGCAGTCCGGTCCTGCGGAAGGATGTCAGGCATCACCTCCTTTCTTTTTTATTTTTACTGTGCCAGGTAAATCAGGGGCTTGAACTCTTGCCAGTACTCCTGCGGAGTAAAGCCGCAATCGCCGTACTGGGAGCCGCAGCCCCACCTGGTCACAAATTCCATCAACCCGAACTCTTGGGCTTTCTCGTAGTTCTTAAGAAAGAGCCGGGTTGCGTTGTACTTAACTTCTTTGCAGGATTGTTCCCCCTGGCAGTGCCCATCAAAGATGGGTACAACGATGCCGTTAGGGTATCGCCAGATGACGGCCTTGTTCGGCCAGATCTTCGGATTGCTCCGAAAATCATAAAAGGCAAATACCCCGGGGAGGTACAATCCGCGGGAGAGCCGCAAGGTGAAGTACTTGGCGCTCCACAAGTTCAGTTCGAGGTCGGTGATATCCCGACCCTGCCGGTGCTCGAGATCGACATCGAACCAAACGTTATTCCACCAAGTCCACTTTTCGATGATTGCCAAGACATCCTCCTGGGGAGAAATGTCCAGCATCACGATGCAGCGGACCGGCAGACACGCCTTGATGACCGCCTCAATGGTTGCCTCGTCTTCGTTTCTTTCGACGAGATTAACCACCGGGACAGTCAGGCGGGAGCCGTTCCAGGCATCCACTTCACTTGCGTACTTTTGTACAGCTTCCACAGCCTGTTCCGGAGTGCTGTACTCTGATAGGCTGCCCCAGCCGCCCGGGCCCAGATGCCCGTAAAGACCCGTATAAGTTACATAGCTGGGGTTAAAAGCGTTGAACCATCCTCCAAACAGAAGGACGGCTACGGTTATGATGACTCCAAGTATTACGAGCCATTTCCAGCCGCGTCCTCTAGCGAAGAGGAACAACGCCACCAATAAAGCCACCGCATCAACCACCGGAATATCTCCATCCAGCGGGCTGATGATGAAGAGTACAGCAACTGCCAGCCAGAGCCAGCGCCAGCGCCTCTTCCTGCGGTGGGGGATTACTTCAATTACTTTTCCGTCCGGCCGCTGCACCAGAGCGGTTTTTCGTGGCTTAGGTTGTTTACGGGCAACCCTTGCGCGTATTAAAAGATTTGCCAAGATGGCAAGCAGCAGAGCTGCTATCTGCCAGTTCTGAATCAGCGTGTCTCCGCCGATCCACTTGATAAATCCCAAGCGCACGATCTCGCGCAACTGTGGCGTAAAGATTACTGCCACCGAGATCACCACGATGAACCAACTCCAGGCCAGTTTGAAGGCCTCATGCAGGATCCCTTTGACCGTCTTTCTGTGGTCGAGGGTCCAGACAAGAGCCTGGCCGGCTAGCTCCGGTTTCCGTCGACTAACCAGGAATATTATCAGGAAGACTACCCCGATAATGATCCCGATTTTAAACCAGTCGACTTTGGTTCCTCCTCCTGTTGGAGGTTTTTCGGTTTCCACCCACATGCTGAGAGTGTCACCGGTAACTTTCCAATGGAGGGTTACTTTCTCGTAGCCAAGATTGGCCATATGCACGTCCTGCACTTGGCACTGCCCGTATGTCGGGCTGGGGATGCAGACCGTGCACCACCATTCTTGGGGTACGCCTGGGATCGGCGGATGATCAGGTGTATCACACTCGACCTGAACACCGGCATCAGCCATGACAAACGCGGTGATCGAGGCGGCATTACAGACGCCATCGCCGATTTTATAGCCCGGAGGAACAACCATGCCTTGGCCCTCTTCGTACTTTTCAGTACCGAAGACAGCGTTGATGGTTGTCCGCTCCTTACCTTCGAGAGTCCAGGAGCCCTCGAAGTTGTTCAAGTCCATCTCGTTCATCTTGCCGAGGTCATACCCGGAGGTGACCCAGGCAAAGAAAGCCCGGACGTTATGCTGGTAACCTTCGTTACTGGGCTTTTGAGCCGAGATGGAGAACTTATGGACCTTGGTTTCCGGCGGGGTTGGTTCCGGCGGTTCTCCCGGTTGGTGGATCGAATTGAACCAATTCTTTATCGCCTCGATTATCTTTGACAGATCCACTCCCCCAAGGAATTCCTCGATCATATCAATGATTTTTTCCCACCATTCTTTTTCCTCTGGCGGGGGTCCTGGCGGAGGCGGTTCGGGAGGGGGAGGACCGTCGCCGAGACAATCCCAGAACTGATCGTGATCCGAGGTATTCTGACCAGTCCTGGTGTTTCGGAACCAGGCATGCGAATGGGGAATCCCATTCGCCATTCCTATCTTATCGACGTAGGCGACGACTTGTCCTGCTTTTACTTTGACAGGACCTGAAACTTTGCACTCCTGATGGAGGGAACCGAACTCCCATTCACCATCGGAGGAGACCATCTTGAAGACGGTGTTGCCGACACCGTCGTGATGGCATGATGCCGTAACCGTTCCGTCGAATGGCGCCAATATTGGCGTCCCTAACGGAGCGATATAGTCGTAACCCATAATCGGTCCACACTGGATATTTGTTCCTTCGCAGCCGTTGTGATAACCGCGACCGCCAAGGTACCAGTCAGTTCCCTCCGGGAAGAGGAAACAGGGACCAGGCTGACCGCTTGCAGCGCAAGCGGTGTCTGTCGAAAGAATTATCAGCAGCGCAAGGAAAAAGATTCCCAGCGCGCTGATAAAAATGAAACGCGCGCGCATGGGGACCTCCTGTTGCGCTGTCTAAAAAGGAGTTGCAGTTACGGAAAACACATCCGTAACCGGGTGTTTTTTTGTTATTCAGGGACACCTTACCCTGAAATGAAAGAATGAGACCAGACAAGTCCTGCATTGCAGGACTTGTCGGAAAAAAAATCATTCACCGCGAATAGGTAAGATTGGATTTTTTCTCCTTTCCTCCCTTTCCTTTTGCTGTCTTTCTTCCTCAGCTGTTTTTTGTCTCCCCTTGCGGTCTTTTCGAGACCCCGGTTTGACCGGTTTTCTTTTATCTGTATTTTTTGGACTCATTTTTCAGTCTCCTTTTCTTCCTGGTCTCTCTTTGTTATTTTTTTCTGTCTTTCTTGACGACGATATTTCGGAGGTATATACCTCTTTTCCCGTTTTCTTTCTTCCTTGATTGACTTTCCTTCCGGATCTTTTCTTGGCATATCTCCTTCCTTTTCTAAAAAATTCTATTCTCCCAAATTGCTGGAGAAACCGGAGCAGAGCCTCAGGATCGACTGAACACTATTTTTACCTGATGATAAATTGTGTTCATCTGAGGCTAAATTCCGGTTCCTCCAAACGTAGGGCAATCCTGTTTACTAACAGGCAGGGGAGATGAATTTTTTTCCAATCAGCCAAGTTCCACCTCGCTCCATACCGTCTACCATCCGACTAACCAAGTAACTAACCAGGTAACCAAAGAACTTCTTTTTATCTAGTACCTATTACCTATTGCCTTAATAAATCCCCTTAATTACTTAATTAAATCTTATTAATTATTCCTTCATTCACTTGTTAAGGTGCGATGGCTACAACCGGTCCGATGCTTTGATCGGACTGTTGTAAGCACAACACATGACGGGACATCGGCTGTGGGTCCTGATTTTCCAGGCGCGAATGCCTTGGTTAATCCGGATTCAGCCGGGACCCGTCCTCTGATCCCTAGTTAGAGACCAGGAAAGAGAAGGAAGTTTTTTTATCCTCCTCTTTTCCGATCTCAACAATTTCTGATTCCTTCACCTCGGGGGAGTCAGATCCCTCCACCATCCGAGGAGCCAAAGTCGTTGCTTTGTCACCTCGGAGGTGTATCCGAGGAGAAATCAGGTTTCAAATAAGAATAAAAGTCCTATAAGATAAAATAAAGATGTGGAGTTTATGGGAAATTTTTTCCAATAGAAGAGTTGCGGCAGACGGGGTGGGCAGAGTAGTTATATATGGTATATAACCCAAATCACACTTTGACATCGGTATTAAATTTTGGGCAGGATCAGGGATTTTAGATAACCTGGGGTATTTTATAACAAGTCCTATAATTTGACAAGAAGAGTTATTAAAATCAGGAATTTTTGGCGGGTTAAAAGAGTTTTTCTTTATTCCACTTCCAGATCAAATTGCTGAGGATCGGTTAAAACTTTTTTGACTGATGAAAGAAATATATTAAAATCTCCCAGATTTTCTTTTATGATCTTATACAGCTCTTCAGGGCTTACTTCAGCATAAAAATGAACAAGGCGATTACGGTATTTGGCCATTTCAACCAACTTTTTTTCAGCATATTCTTTGGGCACAATATGGAATTCAGCCAGTTTTAAGGCAATTTCCTTGTATTGAGTGGCTGTTGCTCCGGGGATTCTGGATAAGATATGCGAACCGATATTAAATACTCCTTCAAGCGCTCTGTGAAGATGAAATTGTGCCAGTTTCCAACCGTCGCCGGTGGTAAATTCAGACAAGCTTTTTTCAGCTAATTTATTAAGATCGGCAATTTCACTTTCAATTCCGTCCATTCTTTTGACAATAATATCTTTTTCCAGTTTTAATTTGATCATGGCTGAATTCTGGCAAGTGTAGCATTGGAAAAAATTGCCCTATATGGTGCGAAATCTGAATATTCAATCATCACTTTTTGTTTGAAATCGGCAAAGACTGAGGAACTTTTTTCATATAATACAATTCCGTATTTTGCCGCATGCTGTTTAAACTCCATGGGCGCGGCTGATTCAAAAACAATATCGATATCAGTCAGTTTGTTAATTTTTTCCGAGAGCATGTCATATAAGATGTCGTAAGTTTTTTGATTTTTGGGTCCCAGGACCAAAAAATCGTAATCGCTTTTGTTATTGACGACTTTTTGAGCTTGAGATCCGCATAAAATAAGACATTCTATGCCCAATTTATTTAATTTTTCAAAATCTTTTTCATTAAGATTCATAGATACCCGTATCATAGCATTAATATGAGATCAAATGAATAGAGATAAAGGGATAAGAATGTTCGGTTTTTCAGGATTTTTGGTGGGATAAAACTGTGTAAAGAATAGCATCAACAATTATTACCAACAGCGATAAAGACAAATCTAATCAATTTACGGTTCATTGAGGGTATTATAAAACAAAAGTTATAATGCAGGTAGTGAAAAAATTCCCGGATTTTTCATTCGAAGAGTCATTCTGGCGTCAGGGGATCGGGACGGTAGTCGGGGTGGATGAGGTCGGTCGGGGGAGCCTGGCAGGGCCGGTGGTGGCCGGAGCGGTCTTCATTAAAACTCCCGCTTCTAAAGAAGCGATATTGAAATTGGGGATTGATGATTCCAAAAGATTGAGTGCCGGAAAACGGCGCGCTCTGGCGAAAATAATCCCGAAATATTTCAATAGCGCAATCGGGCAGGCAAGCGTCGAAGAGATCGATACTCTTGGCATTGTCAGAGCGACCGGTAGGGCCATGAGGCGGGCAATTATAAGAATTATGAATTCGGAATTAGGAATAATGAATGGGAAGTCTTATTTTATAATAATTGACGGATACAAGATGAAACATCTGCCCGGGGGATTGAGGCGCCAGCTGAATATTATCAAAGGCGATCAAAAATCAGTTTCAATTGCCGCTGCCTCAATTATGGCCAAAGTCTACCGCGACCGGTTGATGGCAAATTTATCAAAGCAATTCCCGGTCTACAAATGGGGCAGGAATAAAGGATACGGGACTAAATTGCATATAAAAGCATTGGGAAAATACGGCTGTTGTGTCTTGCACAGGTCAGTATTCCGTTTGCCTGTCCCTTTCGGCTTTGAGTAAATTGATTTTATAGCGCCAGATATTATGATCAGCAGAAACTAAAGACTGACAAAAATGCTATTTTGAGGATTTTGGAGAAGTTGAATAAGTTTAAGCGGAAGTCGTCTGCTTCTCTCCCCATTGCCCAGATAAAAATATTGGTATCCAATAAATATTTGTTATTCCCCATAGAAAAGCTTGTTTATTTCAGGCTCTTCTTCATCAAAGTCTTTGGATACCCAGACTTTTCCTTTCCATAATCCTAATTTCCTGGGAGCAGGTATTTCTTTGTATGAAACTAATTTGGCGATAGGTTTTCCCGCTTTGGCGATAACGACTTCCTTGCCTTCAGCTACTTGTTCGAGAAGTTTGGAGAGATTGGTTTTGGCTTCAAAAATATTTACCTGCATAGCTTTGTCTAAGCTAGCTAGAAAATGCTGCGAAGTCAAGGGTCGGAATTTAGAATCTGAAGGTTTGGTACTGACTGCGGTAGGTTTTACCGGAAGAGTCGGTCACGACAATCTGATAAGTATAAGTTTGTCCTTTTTTTAGTCCTCTGACGATGGTGGCGTGGGAAACGGAAGGGAGCGGGGAAACCGGTATCCTGACAACGGCTGTTTCGGATATTCCCAAGTATATTTCCGAGGTGACAGACACGGCTGTTTCGAAAGTTACCCCCAGGGATTCGTCGGCGATCCTGGAAAGGGACAGGTTGGAGATGATCTCCTCTGCCATGATTCTGTCTTCCTTTTGTTTCTGCAGCCCCGAAATGGTAGTAAATGTGGTTATTAATAAGAGCAGTAGTGTCACAGCCGGCACAAAAACCACGGAAAGGTTGGGAAAGAATTTATTGCCTTCATCATAAGCTGATATGACGTCTTGCTGGTGCTTTTTGAATTGCCAGAGGTCTTTTTGAGAGGCCCAGATGCCTAAGCATTTCCTGCAGGTTAAGAGCTTCACTGAGCGGGGTACGGCATCGCCGGTCAGGGGAGAAAGCTCCTGATGGTCCTGCGGGCACAACTGTTTTTGGGTTACCGGCGTTTTTTTAAGAGGCAGCACCGTCAATTGAGCCAGGGAAACCACTTCATGGTATGGGATGCGGTTGATTTCATAGGGGTCAAACCAGGTGCCGCCGCAGCGTCCGCAGTGGTCCACTTCAAATCGTCCTCCCTCTTTGGTGGTCACCGACAGTTTCTGCAGTAGATGATTGCAATCAGGACAGAGCATGTCTTTATCTTATCAGATTGTGAAGTTTGATTGTTTCTGTAATCTTATGTGCATAAAGCATCTTGCCTTCTTCGGAAGGATGGAGGTTGTCGACAGGATTGATATACCGGGAAAGCCCCTGGCTGTCAGCTCCCAAAGAGGCACTATAGGCGTCAGCCAGCGGATAGTTTTGGGAGGTGGCAAAATTAATCAGGTTCGAGAGATAGGCTTTGGTGGTGATTGAGGCGTCCCATTTCATATCTTTTGACCAATTGAGGATGCCGTCTCCGAATTTAAATGCATTGGGGGAAATTGTTGCGGCCAGAATAATCCGGGTATCAGGGGAATATGAGCGGATGGTTTCGATGATGCGGGCGATAGCCAGCCATTGCCTATTGAGGTCGGACAATTCCGCTCCCCAATGGTTATAGGCGAAAGATTCTACCACCACAATATCCGGCTTGTAGGCGACCAGGGGAGCATAGGACTCTCCTAAATATGTGGTTCTCTCAGTCAGCCTTTTCAAACCGCTTTCGATATCCGTGGCTCCCTGGCCGTAATTAAGCAGAAAAAACTGCTTGCCGGGAAAATTTTCCTTAAGCAGAATACGCAAGTGTATAAGTTCTTTACCCAAAGTATCTGTCATGGAGTCTCCCAGGAGTGCAATAGTATAAATGGATTTTGGCTCAATATAATTAGGTAGGCCCATATGATTCGAGTTGGCTGTCGTTTCGGCCAGAATATTCTCAAGATAAGGATTGAGGGTAGGTACGGGTGTAATGAGGTAGGAAGCGATATTATCGGAAAGGCTTTTTGATTCTCCGGAAACCTGGGGCAGTTTGCTTTTTTTCTCAAATTGGGCCAGGGACTTTTTGCCGTTTTCAGAAATAATCTCCAGGAATTTTTTGACGCGTATAGCTTTACTTTCTTCAACTGAAAGATTCCTGACCGGGCTGGGCGTGCCTAAAAGATTGCCAAAGGATATTTGAGGCATGGCGGGAGTTTGGCCGGCAATCTTTGGCGGAAATGTCAATAAAAACAGGATAATCAGTAAACAGGCCCGGAAATAAGCCATCTCTGATTCATTTTAGGAAGAATTCGGAAAGCCTGTCAATGGAGAAAGCGGTTTTTCAGTCTCCGTAGGGAATGGTGATATCAGAAGGCATCTTGGGACTGGCTGCTTGGGAGGTGGGAGAGTAGTAGCTGGTATAGAGGAAAGCCACAAAAACCAACAGGAAACACAAGCCCGTAATCAGTATTTGATTGAAGCTGGTTGCCCAAAAAATATGTTGCTTAAATGTTTTGCCGGCCATCTATTATCAACGTATCCCAAAAAAATATTCTTGTCAACTCTCTGACGATCCGGGATCGTCGCAGGTATGACGATCCGGGATTTTTAGTAAGCCAGTATTCGTATTCTGGCATTTTCCAAATTTACTTCATAGCCTATACTGCTTTTGAGCTGCACGCGGTAAAGTTTCCCTCCGTTGGCCAGCCCTATTTTTCCGGAAGTGATAGTTTGTTCTGTCGGGCCGTTCATGATGACATGACTGCCCCAAACCGGATTTTTGTCGGTGACATTATAAATTTGAGCTTCGACCTGTCCGTTGCCGGTCGGATTTTTCAATCCGGCGATGAAATAAGCTTCTTTGATGGTGCCGTAGACACTCGTGTCGATGACTGTTTCTGTGGCAATCAGGTTATCCCAGCTGTTTTTGGAAGTTGTGCCGGTTCCCAAAGGGATAAAATATTCTTTGGTAGTTTGGGGCTGATAATTGTTCTCAGCAGTTATGGGAGGATTGCCGGTCCGCAATACCAGGCTTTCGGTGGCGCTTTTTATAGAAGAGAGACAGTCGCTGGGACAACTGATGTTTTGTTGTTTGGGATCGAAAATTCCAATTCTGTTTTGTTCAGGAGCAGCTTCGGTCTTTGATTCGGACAGGCGTAAATCGGCTGCAGGCGAAAAAATTTTCAGGTCAATAATTAGCAGATTGACCGAAATCACTAAGAGCAGTATCAAAATGGCAAAATGGGTATAGTTGGAATCCCTGTCCATTTAACCTGTTTTAAAAATAATTACTCCGAAGACTATTACCAATCCCAAAAAAACGACTAAGAGGAATTTTAATTCCGGATGGCTTTTAAATAGATCTTCTGAATTTTTTCTTTTGGCCATGTGATCACCGCCTTTTTTTATCTATCTTATTTCACGTTACGGGAAATTTTTTACCTTGTCAATCGGGTTTGGAAGAGGGGTATTAAAATTCGCTGCTGGCGGCTTTAGTCGATTCAGCTTCAGTCGGTTCTGCTTCTTTGGTAGAGGTAGAGAGGTTTTCAAAAGAAGGAATCCTTTCTATAGGGAAACCCGGACATTTGTCGGGATTCAGGCGGCATTCCTGCCGGCATTCTTCTTCTGTTTGGCAGCCCTTTAGAGAAGAGGCAGTTTTTAGCGGTTGTTTTTGACGCAGGGTATATTTTTTGGCAAAAGCGGCGCATTTTTTTTGGTTATCCGGATGGTCGCAGAGGTTTTTACAGCTTGCTTCATTGCTGCAGCCCAGTTCCAGGCGGCTTTTTTGCAGGACTTCGGGTAAAATTACTTGGACTTCTACAGCTGCTTTTTTGACCAGGCTATATGTTTCTCCGAAAGCCTGGCAGGTATCGCGGTTGGCCTCATCCAGACAGAATTCAAAACAGGCCGCAGCGCTCACGCAACCCAGTTCCTTTCTGGCGGTATTCAAAAGGTCCTGTTTGATTGTTTTGACCTTGGCTTTTAGCAGTTTTTTCTTGAGGGCGAATTCTTTACAGGCAGCCCGATTAGTTTCGACAGCGCAAAACTGGCGGCATTCGGCGACACTATTGCAGTTGCCTAAGTCGGCAATCGGGAACGTGACATTGTTTTCTTTGGCTATTGTTTCATCAGAGACGGTTGTTTCTCCCAGGACATTGCCGTTTAAAATATATTTGCCGAATGACCAGCAGGATGGATAATTTTTAGGTATTTGGCAGTAAAACGAACACTCTTTGGCATCACGGCAGCTGCCCAATTCCCGCAGCGGATAGCGGGGAGCGGCGGAAATATTTTGAGCAAAATATAAATAAAAGAAAAAAATTAGCAGTGAGGAAAGAAAAATTTGAAATTTTATCATGGTGTTGTTTCAAACGGATTCTGATAGCTTGAGAGCGACTCTTCTTCGCCGAAAGGGTTTTGGTAAGAACTTTCGCTGGCAAAAGGATTTTCCTGCTCGGCTGTGTCAAAAGGATTTTTGTAGTTTATGTCACCTGGTTTTAATGAGCCGGCCTCGCTTGATGGCTTCAGAAGCTCGATATTATCTTTGGCGCGGCTGATCTGCGGTTGAGTCATGTCTTCGTTGATGATCTTTGAGCCGCCGGATCTGTTATTTTTACCGATAAAGCGGAAATACAGGAAAGAGCCGGAGAAACCGCTAATGATTAAAATCAAAATTAGCATGACCGCCATCAGGGGAAATTTTCCGGAAGCTTGGGAGGAAACAATCACCGGATTACTGATGGGGGGAGGCTCTGGGGGCGGGGAGAATGAAGGAGGCATCTGGGATAGAGGGCCCACAGGAGGAGGCGGTGAGAAAGGCGGGGGAGTTGAAGGCGGTCCCGGGGTAAATGGAGGCGGGGATGGAGGCATAGGGTTTGAGGGAGAGGCAAATGAAGGAACAGTTTGCGGTATGGCTGTATTTGGAACCGCGGAACTACTAGGTACAGAATAATTTATTTTCGGAGGTTGGTTGGAATCCGGAGTGCCGGTTGGAGTGGAGGAACCCAAAGAATTATTGGTTGCAGGATTCGGGTCCATACTCCTAATAATTAATCATAAAAAAACTTTCTTCGCAAGAGCCTTTTTTATTCCATTTTCCAATCAGAGCACGAATGATTGATTAACGTTGCCCCCCAGTCAGTGACTGTAAATCCTTTCCTTTTCTTTTTATGGATTTCAGGTTCTGTAACGGAAAACGGGGCAGCCAATCCCTCAAAAATTACTCTGGCACGGATAATAGTGTCCGGTTCTTGGGAAAAAATCAGTTGTTCTTTGAGGTTGATTTCTTCTTCCGGCAGAAAAGTTACGAAATAATAGGGTTTTTCCTTAAGTTTGGGCAGCCAATATTCTGAAAAGTCCGTGATTTCCTTTGGATTGAAACCTATTTCGGCTAAGATTTTTGATATTAAAGTTTTGACTTTTGACTTTTCGACCACCCAGCCTTTTTCAGGCAGTTTATTGCCTTTTATGTTCGCCTCATAATATAAATACGGGTATATTTTGTTATCAACAATCAGTTGGCCATCCGCTGATGCTTTTACCTGCCAGCCCATGTTCGGATCATAGGCAGGCATATCTGCTGTCAACTCTCCTGCCAAATTGAGTTTGACTGTGAGTGTTGTCTCCTTTTCCGGATAGAGGTAAATGGCCGGTTTGCACCAGGGGGTAGCCCAAGTCCAGCTGTTTTGGCTGAGGAATTCCATATTTTTAAGCTGGAGGGAGGGATCCCTGTGTCCGATTGCGGCAGGCAGGTCTTTCTGGGTAATAAAATAAGTGTGAAGGATGGTGGGGTCACTTATTTTTACCAGCACAAAAGTTTCCGGAGCCGACCTTTGCGAATATACCCGGTATGATTCGCTGTTTCCGTCTTCATCGCGGAAATCAATTGTGCCGATAGGATCATAACAGTTGCTTGAACTGCCTGGGCATATATTGAGAGTGCCCGGTCTTTCAGTTGATTTGAGAAGATTGGTTTTTGAGCTGACAAACTTATTCGGTTTGCTCCAAATATAGCTTTGGTAATTGACTCTTTCTATTGAGGCGACGGGATTGATTTTTCCCGGCATATTTTGGATTGAGGGCGGCAGAAATGGTTTTCTGATGAAAGAGGGCGGGATCCACAACATTGAATCGGGCAAAGGCGTAAACGTGGATTGCTCACGGCAGTTTTCCAGGATTTTTTTGAGGAAATACATCCTCTCATTCGGATCCTGGGGTATGCCGGCTGTCTGCATAGCCTGGTAAGTATCCTCAGCCAGATAAACATCAAAGTAGTGGGAACAGGCTGATTCATTGCTGCTGCCGGCATCCCAGAGGGAGGGGCAATTCGGTTTTTCAGTTTTATCAACGGCATCCCGCCTTTTCAAGACATAAATGAAATCTTTGAGATTTGGGCTATTCCAGTCACCCGGCCCGCAGTTATGACCCTCTTCGTAATTACAGCCGTTGTTGTAACTGAAGGGATTCCAGAATATTTCCCTAATTTCTCCCTCGACTGCCGTTTCCGCGATTTTCCTTAAAGGGGGATAGACATTTTCTTTGATAAAACAGCTGCCGCGCAGAGACTGTTTGGGATCCCAGCCGCAGTCGTAATCGGAGGCATATTGTCCCGCCTGTTCATCAGTCTTGCAGCTTGAGATGCGCACATCACTTCTGACTTTAATAAAATTACGCGTCAAAGAAGGTATTTCGCTTTCCGTAGTTTTGCTGTTCATGACATAAGCTTTGCAGTCGGCAATGCCGTCGCCATCCTCATCTTGGATAGAGTTAAAAGTTTCCGGAAAGGAAGCGAATACATCAGGACGTAGATTCCGGCGGTGGTCAGGCAAATCAATAAAATTGTTAGGCCAGTTTAAAGTAATTATTTGGTCCGGTTCAGGATTATAGCAGGCGCGGTAAAATGGGGTAGGTGAAAGGACAGAGGTATTCCGGTTGTAAGATGCCGGTTTATTGCCTACCATCCCGGCGGTGAAGCCCAAGGCCGAGGCGATCAGGGCAGCGATCAAAGGCCACATATTATTATGACACCACAGATATTACTTTTTTTCAACTGACAGAGACGTTTTTTGTGATATAATTCAAGGTCGATAGGGCCATAGTTCAATGGCAGAATAGAGGTCTCCAAAACCTTTGATGGTGGTTCGACTCCACCTGGCCCTGCACACAGGGGAATCCGCGTTTGAACGGGTATGGAGGCTCTGCGCGGGTGGGGGCGCGCAGAGCATGGCAAAAGGCTGCCGCAGGGAAACGGAGAGTCGGCGATTTTCCAAAAAGAAGTTCGAGCCGACAGTTTTACCAATAATTCCCAATTCTTGGTTATTATCTTTAGCCCGCGCGCTTTTTTGCGCCTGCAAGGCGCTATCCATAAAATTTCTCATAGGTTCGAGCCAACTGGAGCCGTTCTTTTCAATCTCTCCTATTTTCTCCTGAATTCTCATCCGTTTCTCCATCAGCTCGTTTTTCTTGGACTTGTATATTTCTGCCTCAATCGTCCGGTCAAGAAAGCTATCAAGAAGCAGGTTAAGTTTTGTGTTCACCTCTGAATAATCCTCTTTTAATTGAGTAATTTTTGTTAGTGCCGATTTTTGCTCGTCTATCTCCACATCTGCAAGCCTTTTTCTCCAATTTCTTTCCCAACTTAATGGCAAAGAGGAATCTAAAATAATTTTTCTCAATTGTTTTTCAAAATTATTTTCGGAAATATATTTTTGTGAACACTGGCCGAATTTTTTGGTACAGCGGTAATAAATATAATCCGCATGTCTATTAGTACTTTTATAGAATTTTCGATGGATTTCCGCGGTTACAGCTCCCCCGCACTCCTTACATCTGGCAATCCCGACAAACGGAAAGTTATGGCCTTTATTTCGTGGCCTATCCAGCTTTTTTAATCTCTCCTGCGCTCTTCTGAATAAATCTTTGGAAATAAAACACTTATGTGTTCCTTCATAAATTTCCCCATTATGATAAAAAATCCCCACATAAAACTTATTGGCAAGTATATTTCTGATTTGATTGATATGTGGTATCGTTCCGGTTTTTCTTTTTATCCCCTTTGAAAATAAAAACCTGGCAATATCGGTAAATGACTTATTCCCTGACACAAACAGCTCAAACGCTGCTTTGACAATTCTGGAATTGACCGGATCAATACAGATTGAATGGACTTTTAGATCGTTATAGTAACCGAGAGGGGCTTTACCTGGCCAGACCCCGTTTCGAAGTTTTTGCCTTATTCCCCTTTTAACGTTTTCAGACAGGTTATCTACATAATATTTACTCTGTCCGAACGCAATTGAAAGCATGAATTTGCCTTGCGGTGTATTCTCAAACCAGAAAGAAGGGAATTTCAGAGAAACAAGCTTGCCTGTATCTATCAGATAAATGATTTTCCCGCCGTCTATGGAGTTTCTAGCAAGTCTGTCGGGGTGCCAGGAAACAATCCCGTTTGCCCGTCCTTTTTCGATTAAGTTCAAAAGCTCATTAAATTTTCCTCTCCCCGGCTCTTTTGCTGTCTTACTCTCGGTTATAAAATCAACAATTTCCAGATGTTCTCTTTGAGCATATTCCTTAAGTTCTGCAATTTGAGCCTCAATGGATAAAACTTGCCGGTCTTTTTCATCTGTGGATTTCCTGCAATAAGCAATATATTTCATAAGCAGTTCTCTTAAATTTTTGCGTTTTCTTTTGAGCTTCTTTTCAAAAATCGACCATCTCTCCGTTTCCCTGCGGCAGCCTTTTGCCATGCTCTGCGCGCCCCCACCCGCGGAGAGCCTCCATACCCGTTCAAACGCGGATTCCCTGTGTGCAGTGATTTTCGAAAAAATTCGAACTTACTTTTCCGCCTTGCGTTAGCCCCGCCTTCGCCTAGCTACGGCGGGCAGGTCGGCCCCGATTGCTATCGGGGTTTCGCCTAAAACTGTCGGCTCTACTCCGCGTCAGCAAACCAAAAGAAAACGCAAAAATTTTTAAAAATAAGGACATTAACGGCCGCCCTGGTGCACACAACTGGATTGCTCTAGTTGTCCAAGACGGCCGTTAAAAAAGCAATCCAATAAGTTGTGTGCAAAAATAATATATCAAGTTTGAAAAAAAATGCAAAGGAGAAATTGATAAGAAAGCCTATAGTAGTATTCAGCCTCACAAGATAAATAAAAGTGGGTATTTTGCACCCGTTATTTTATTGTCTTGTAAGTTTTCTATTTCTTGCACTTTAAAAACTTGCGGATTAAAAGTCTCTTCTCTGAGTGGGAAGCGCTTTGGGCATTAATTTAGTGCTTAGGGCGCTTTCCATTCGGATGGCCAGACTTAAAGTCTGAAAAATCTATTGATAAGGAGACTGACACATGAACGAATTGATCCTCTTCGGAATGCTGATACTGAACTTTGGTATTAGCTGGTGGAACGCCTGGTCTGCTGGTCGCTTCTGGACTGAAGCAAAAGTTGTAGGCGGCTGGGTACGCGTCATCGTCTGGGCAGCCGTGGTTATGGCAGCGGTGGGATTCACCTGGGTATACCTCACTCTGCTGACCGTCGGCGCTGTCATCGGCGAATTGCTGACTTACGAGCAAGCATCGGTCATGTTCGACTTGGGCTATCTGATCTTGATCCCAGCGCTTCTCGGCAGTGGCACCGTCATCTGGATCCACAGTCTGATCGTAGCTTGGAAGCGTCGTAATCTGGGTGATGTGGCTGTCGCGGCATGGAACACCTACGCGCATGCTCGGAATGTCTGGACGGCGGCAAGCCACTCTGGCGATGCGTTGGAAAACGTCATGAAGTTTTTCTTTGGCGGCAAGCGCAAGAGCAGCAAAGATAGTGCGGCAGCGCTGCTCATCATTCTGTTGGTGATTCTCGCTCTGACGGGTGGGATTATCACGACAGCCCTGATCGTGCGTCACGCCGACAAGAACTACGCCATGGACGTAACCTCAACTTTTGAGGAATAGATAAAAGGAGAAGAATAAACCATCTAAAAACTACAACCTTGAATTTCTAAAACCATCTCTAGCAACTATGGAGGCCAAAATGCGTAACAAAGCGTTTTTTGTTTTGGTGGTAGTCAGTACCCTGCTGACCGGATGCCTGACAAGTAGAGTCAGTGAAGGCACTGGCTCCCTATGTCCTTCTTGGGCAGGATACAATGCCAAATGCGACGTGAAGATCTATAAAGACTTCTCGCCGATTGGCAACGTTGATCTCTCGGTCTACGAAAAAGTGAGAATTACAGCAGTGGGTGGTGAAATCCTGATTGATAATGGGAATAACATTACCGTTAGAGATGACTACGGTGAAGTTATTGACTACGTTAGTCAACGACTCCCGGCAGGATCATACATCATTGAGCGGACAGACAAAAGCACACCCGCCAGTTTTACTCTCACCAACCCGCATGAGGAGGAGAATTACGGTTCGATCAATATCATCGCAGAGTTCGTCAAGCCTGTTCAGTAGAAGTTAAATATTTAATATAAATGCCCCGTAATGGGAACGGAGGGCTCCGTTAGAAGCAACCAAGAAAGTGCTGAAACGCACTTTACCCAAGACACACTCCTGTGTGTCGTAATTCCGCAAGTTGAAGTGACAAGAAAAGTTGCCTGAATGGTAACGTAGAGTAAAGTAAAAGAGTGGTTGCGCCATGCAACACACACGCGTGGGCACAACCATGCACTTCTTTTACTTCTACAATATCTTTCAGGCACTTTTCATTTTTTAGAGTATAATTTCACTAACAGTTCCATTAGAATTTAGGATCTTAATCCACAAAAGATAGAAAAAAATTATGGACTCAAAGACTGAACTCTTAATTCAAGGATTCAGCGCCTTTGCAGGTGCTTTCTTTGCGTTTTTGTTTTTAAGATTGGCAGAGTTCTTCTCCAAAATTTACGAAAGACAGCTAAAACATTACAACGCTCTTGTTCTTCTCGAAACACAATTAAATGAGTTAGGTGGGATTATCCATGATAACCTCTTCCTTATCCCTTTCTTCAATAACGCAATCACTTCTGGAAATATTTATTTCAGCAAAATTCGTCAATTACCTATCAATCGTTCTCATTATGTAAATTTGCACGACATCGATCTAATTAACGATCTATTCAGTTTTAATAACCAACTCAGGAAATTAAACGATGACATTGACAGCCTGACAGATGGATATCTGGATATCAAAAATGCTTATATTCAACATCATATACAAAAACAGGACTATCTTATAAATGCTCAAATATATTCTGAACAACTTATTGCAATTGAGGCATTCCTTACAGATATGCAAAACCGCACTATTCAACTCATGGCTAAAGTAAGATTAATGGCGAATAAAGATATTCCACTTGGAACAAAAATTGGCAGATGGTTTATTAAAACAAGCGGTTCTTCAATTAAAAAGGAAGATATATCTAAAGAAGCCAAGAAATTATTTAAAGAAATTGAATCAACTAAAACAAAAAGTCAAAAAGATATCGAGGAAATAGTAAAAAAGATAAAAAGTAATTCGCGTTAAATAAATATTAAATCTAATATAAAAAGGCGGTGTCCGCCGTCCCCGCCCCTTCGGATATAACCTCCTAAAAAGGAGGGAGCACGACAGAAAGACAACCGAGCTAAAAGACATACAAAGAGTGCTCCCGACTTCGTGAGCCCCGCAAAAAAAGCCCTGGAGAAGTAAGCGCGGGGCGAACCCGTCCGAACTACCAAAGAAGATCGAACGCTCAGAGGGGAAATGATAAATGAGGCGGGGGCGGATTTAAGGACTGACCCCGCGACTGCAGGCGATAATAAACATAAATAAACTCCGGCAGAGACTGAAGTAGATAATAAATTCAGAAAAACACGGGCGAAGTCTCCCCTAGGAGGCTCTCTCGCACAAAATCGGGGTCGCCGCCTACAATATTTTGGGCGGGTGGGTCGACAAGAAAACAGAAAAATGTGAACTCTAAAATAAACTACATTGCTCGCCGGAGGGTGAGGTCTGCCCTCAGGCAGACAGCGCGGGCTAAAGATACCTGCCTGTCGGCAGGCAGGATAAAGGCGAGACCCCGATTGCGATCGGGGCCGAGCTAACGCAAGGCGGAAAAGTAAGTTCGAATTTTTTCGAAAATCACTGCAACGTAAGAAATTGCTTTGCAATTTCAACGTTGCTAGGACGTTGAAATTTAAGAAGTAAATTTCTTTCGTCCTGCAATTTCGTAGAAGGGAGAAAATAAAAATTACTCGGATAATCCGTTATAAATCAGCTGCTTGATAAGAGATTGGTAAGGAATATCCATTTTGTGCGCCTCTATCTTTAGTCTGTCAATCAAACCAACTGGTAATCTAAGAGTAATCGGCCGAGTTGTAAGTTTCAGATTAGGAAATCTCACACCTTTTCTAGCCTTAGACCAGTCTACATATTCAGTTGAATCATGAGTTTGCCAGAATACTCTTTCTTCTGCCTCCGTCTTAAAATACGGAATTGGTTTAAATTTTTTGCTCATAACGTCTCCTTTCTTTTTTATTAGCTTTTCTTACTGAAATTATTCGAATCTTATCTCCTCTTGCAGTAAACGCTAAAAACAATATATCACCCTTAATAATTCTACCAATCGCTTCAAATCTTAATTCCTTTTGTGATTGCTTTATATCCTCCAACAAAAGTATGTCCTTATCTACAAACGCTTCTTCTGCTTCATTAGGCGTAATTCTATGTTTTTGATAACTTTTATCAATATTCCCTTTATCCCACTCAAAACCTTTAAATTTACTTAAATCGAGCATTGTACATATATTACATGTACAGATACCTGGTTGTCAATAGTCCAGATATTTTTCAGCTTCTCTTTAAAAAAAGTCGGGTCGAACATTCGTCTATGACGAAAAAAAGAAAATGCAAAATTTTTTAAAGAACATTACTTCAAGTGGCCTATCCGGCAAAGCCAATCCAATTGCTCAAGTTGACTTAATAGACTGATCTGTTTCAGAATCCACTTTCAGGTAAATTTCGGGTGTAAATCTCCGCACTTCTCTTTCACCAGAAGAATCATATTGAACTACTACTTCAGTGGCATATAATGGAGCACCAGTAAGTTTACTCCACGCTTCCAGTTCATAAATGAAATTATAGTCTTCCCATTCCAATCCTTCCATTGGGTCTATTCTCAACTTATCGGTCGGAGCTTCCACTCCAGATCTAAACCGGAGGTCGTTAAATGGTAAATCCTCATAGCGAGCATCTTTTTTATTGCTATGTCGTCTTTGAAAGACTCGTTCTAAAAAATTAACGAGTGAGTCATATTCATATTCCTCCAACTCTTCTCTTAATGCGTTTTCAAACCAGGACGCGATTTGTACGGACGCACCATGATAATCATCATACTTTGACTCTACAAACTCTCTTTTTAGTATTATTGGTAATTCTGGTTTATTCCCGCTCCTTTTTTGATCGATCAGATTTTTTAATCGTTGTCTGGCTTCAGGTGAAAGTTTAATTAATTTTCTAGGGGAGCCGAAATCAAAAATCACTACTTTTTCTCTTCCTTGTTTATCACTAACAATACCAATATTATCACTGAATAATAATCCAGCCTCATGCGCTCTAGTTCTCTTATCAGGATCAGGCCAATATTTTAAATCAGGAATAACGCCTAATAACGCTGCTTCTATATAAGCTCGATAGAAGTCATGAAGTGCCGGTAGATGGTATGAAATTATCCGAGCTAATTCGTTTTCATGTGGATTATTACTTTCTCTCAACTCTTGCAGTGTTTTACCTTTTGCTTCGCGAAATAAATTATCCAATTCTTTATTTGTTATTCCTTTTATAGCATCATATAAATTAGAGTGAGGAAAAACTCTCACCCCTTCTTGAACTGCTTGGACAAGAATGTTGCCCATATCTTTTCCCTCTTCATCACGGGAACTTCCTACTATAAATTGGGTATCTGCCACATGATCACCAAAAGCTGCTTTGAAATTTTTATAGTTTAGATTAAGTTTATCTGCTATTTTTAGAGCTTCGTCTTTGGTTAACGAGGTAACAGGACTCAAGGGTTGACTTCGTTCGCCCCGATGATATGAAACCCATCTGCGTTCTGATTCACTTATGTGGCGTTTATAATAAACTGTTTTTCTATTTATATTTAACGGTACTGCTGCATTCTCATCCGAGGGTAAAGCATCTAATCGAAACTTTGTCGGAGTTTTTCCAGCCTCTTTAGGTGCCCAATTAGGCACAAGTGTTTCACCGCTATCAATATTTCCATCTGGCATAATGTTTTTAGATTAATTTAATTATAATTAATTCATTTAATAATTACATAATCGAATTTATAAAGAATTCTTTTCGCCCCGATATACATCGGGGCGGCCGCTCGCGAAAAAAATACCTGCCTGCCGGCAGGCAGAAAAAAGCGAGGCCGACCGCGTGCCGCCTTAGCTTTACTCGGCCGCCGTAGCCACTTTGGCGAAGGAGGCACGGTAGAGCAAGGCCGAGCTAACAATTGGAAAAGGTTCGAAGTTTTGAATAAAGACACTGCAATTTGCCACCGTTCAAAAAACGGTCTCCTACAATTTTGAAAAAGAGAGCGTGCTGCTTCCTGCGCCAGCATACGTAAAAGCTGGCAGCTTTATACTAAAAGATGTATGATTTAAGTAAAGGAAAAATTATGAAAACTAAAATTTCGATGCCGGAATTATTTAAAAATCCACGTTATCGGGGAAAACATATTATTCTTGCCGCAGGCAAAATTTATACTGCAAAAACAGGTGAAGGCGTCGAGGAAATACTGAAAAAGTTAGAAAAAACTCATCCGAATATTACACCGGAAGTGGCCTATCTTCCGAAAGCCAGGTCATTAATTTTATGGATGTAAAATTTCCCTTTGAAGATAATGGAATTGGGAAATTTGGACGGATTTTCAGGCCGATAGCAAAAGTAACTCTCACGTCTCTTAAGGAGAATTTATCAGTGGATGTATGGATGATTGTTGATACAGGTGCCGATTATACTATTCTTCCTCGCCACTTCTCAAAAAAACTAAGAATATCTTTAGAAAGGGATTGTTTTAAGGATATAACTTATGGAGTAGGCGGCGAACAAATCATTTTTTTTCTAAAAAAACGGATTAAAGCATCAGTTGGCCATCTTAAAAGGAAAATTCCATTGGCTTTTTTAGACAGCAATGAAGTTCCCGCTCTTCTCGGCCGTCTGGGTTTTTTGGAAACTTTTAATACTGAATTTCTTAAAACCCACACCTTGATTTTTAAAGACTAATTTAATAGGACTTTTCTACTTATCCTTTTCTACTGCTCGTAAAAAAAATCTGTCTGCCGGCAGGCAGAAAAAAAGGTTCGAAGTTTTGAATAAAGACACTGCATTTTGAAGAGGGGAGTCTATCAGAGGCCGGCGAGTTTTTTCATTTTATTCCAGATAAATATCGTTCCGGGATTTGCGGCGGTCCCCGTGCCTCCGGGATCAAACCGCGGGAACAGATAAACTCCCTGACTGTCTTGGAGTACTGTCTGATGCCAGGCCGCATGGTAGAACCAGACATTTCTATACGGTTTTAAAAATAGGGTGGCATTCACCGCATCTTTGATACAATGACATTATGAGAATTTCCTTTATAGGATTATCAAGCTTTCTGATAGAAAATAATCAAGGCTATCGAATCCTTATCGATCCGTTTAACAATGCGCCCGAATGGTCATTAGGTGTGTCTTTTCCTGACGAATTTGAAGATAAGCCGTTTGGAGCAAATTTGGTATTGATGTCAGAGCCTGATGCCGACCATGCTTACGCACCAGGTGGATGGTTACAGGAGGCCCCACCTACAAAACCAGACAGTAATCCTTTTCCAAATTTAAATCTGCGGGGAACGGTTATTTATGAATTTAATGGTGATTTGAATATTGCCTGGCATTATTCTGTTGACGGGATTCGCCTGGCTCATTTTGCCGATAATGCATATCTTCTGACACAAGAACAACTTCAAGAGATGGGTAAGCCCGATATTATTTTTATCTCTCCGCCAAAAGAACCATGGAATGAAAACTCGATTGTAGCAATAAGAAAAAACATACAAGCGCTTTCTCCTAAAATTGTCATCTGGTCACATCATATTGTGCCAAAGGGGATGCCAGAGTCAGATAATCCGGAAGATTTAAGAAATTTTTTTAGAATATTTTTCAAGGATAATGCCGCCACAAATAAAGCGTATAAAGGTGAGGATAGTTTTATTGAACTTTGTTATATATTAGAAAATGCAATAGCTCTCAATAAAGAATACTCAGGTATCGTTCTTAACGATACATTTCTGACAGTTGAATCGGAGTTGTTAACACAATCTTCAAATAATCCCAAAGCGATACTTTTCAGAAGCATGCTCGCTAAACCCAAAAATTGAATCTTTGATGTAAGCAATATCAGGTAATAAAAATAAATAATTAATGTTTGTTTATGAAGGAATTTTTCCTGCCTTATCTTTTTTTTCGCGTCACAAACAAAAGGACAAATTTCCAAAGTTCAAGTTGAATGGATATTTATGGAGCCTTAGGGATTACTAAAGCTCAAACTGCAGGAAAATCACTCCCGGAATAGCCATTCGGCCTAACTTGTTATTAGAAGCAGCATCCCGGCCAGTCCCAATATCATTCCCCTCAGCTTCTGTTTGGTAAAAAGATCCTTTTCATGATAAAAAATCCAGCCCGTAATCATGGTCAGTATGACCAGTGATAATTGTTGCAGCGGGTAAAATTTCGCCACCGGCATAAGCAGCAGTCCTTTATAAAAGGCAACTGCGGCAATGGCTGATACCAGTGCATTAATGAAGGTAAAGGCCAGCATTTTTTTCCCGATTGAAAGTTTTTCTTTTCCAATAAAAATTAAAACAAGATATAGGGGTATCATGGTATTGGCTTGGTTTATAAAAATTTCAGTTGGTGTGAGCTTGTGAATAAAAGAAATGGAGGCAAACGAGCCGATCCCTAAAAAAAGAATAGTGCCGGCAATATAGTATAACCATTTCTTCTCCAGCCTTTCTTCTTTTTTGTTTTTTTGATGCAAAAGGAACCAGAGTGCCAGAAAAGCCAGGATAGTGCCTGAAACGACTTTTATGCCGCTAAATGTCCGGATATCAAAATATTTAGATTCTCCCAAAAAGACGGCGGATAATAATATCGTAACCAATATCGAATAAGACTGAAATAGAATTGACTGGGTGAGGGATATCCTTAAAGCGGCAAAGTAAAAAGAAAATCCGGCCACGATTAAAATTCCGCAGAGAGAAGCATACAGATCATACCGGGGTAGCGTTTGGCTGGTAAATACCCATGAAACGTAAAAAAATACCTGCGCAAACAGGGTGATATAAAAGAGTCCGGCGAAAAGACTTACGGTGTTGCTTATTTTCTTGTTCAATAATTCCCGTATTGTCCCTGCGGCCAGATTAATATAGAGAAGTAATTGCCACGACATATAGCTAGTCTATCAAATTCAGGCAGCCGCTTCATGGCACATCGATGTCTTATAAATTCTTTGCCACCCATGTTGACAAATCCCATATTTAGTATTAATATTAGGAATATGATCCCAAGATTAATTGAAGATTTAGTATTCTCGAGCCTAACTTCGTTTCAAAAGATAATTCTGGTATTAGGAGCAAGACAGGTAGGAAAAACCACCCTGGTTTGCGATATTGGTAAAAAACTAGAAGGGGAGAATAAAAAAGTATTGTATCTAAACTGCGATCTTTCCGAAGATATTGCTGCAATAAATACTACTTCCAAAGCTGTCTTAGAAAGACTATTAGTGTTGTCTAATATAGACGTTTTACTTATCGATGAGGCGCAAAGGATAGATAATCCGGGCCTAACATTAAAAATTATTCATGATAACTTTCCCCAGATCAGAGTTTTAGCTACCGGTTCTTCATCTTTTGATCTCAAAAACAAACTGAGTGATCCGCTAACCGGTAGATATATTGATTTCACTCTCTATCCACTCTCATTCACGGAGGTTTTAAGAGCAAACGACCCTTCGCCAAACGAGATCCTCCTGAAAAATCAAGCTGATGAGCTTTTACCTCAAATAATGCTCTATGGTTTATACCCGGAAGTTTATTTGGAAAGTGATCCGGGACAAAAACAAATTTTATTGGATAAAATTCTTGAAAGCTATTTATATAAAGATATACTGACTTTCCAAAGGGTCAAGAACTCACAAGCGATTAAAAATTTATCAAAAGCCTTGGCTTACCAAATTGGGTCAGAAGTCAACGAGAACGAGCTTTCCAATAGACTAAAAATTGATCGTAAAACAGTTGTAAACTACTTAGACGTTCTGGAGAAAGCTTATGTAATTATGAGCTTGCACCCATACTCAAAAAATCCCAGAAGAGAGATTGGCGGTCATTACAAAATATATTTCGTAGACTTAGGTATTAGAAATGCTTTAATTGGCGATTTCAATCCGCTTGATATAAGAACAGATGCAGGATCTTTATGGGAAAATTTTCTCTTTATTGAAAGAATGAAGTTGTTTGCCAATTCAGGAAAAAGTGTGACATCCAATTTTTGGAGAAACTATGGAGGTGCAGAAGTAGATTATTTAGAAAAAGCCACCAATCAGGGACTTAAGGCTTTCGAATTTAAATATGGTGCGGGTATTTTGAGCCGAGGTGCAGGTTCGTTTACAAGGGACTATGGAGCAGAAGTTAAGCTGATTAGTCAAGATAATTATTTGAACTTCATAACCAATTGATTTCCGCTTAATGAGCTTATTTTTTTCCGGCCTCAGGAATAAAGTTGATCGTAAGTGTCAAAAGCCACAAAATAGATGATCGCTATATTAGTGGATTACTGGGGTTTTTTGTAAATTCCTCGATTGCTTTTTTAAAACTTTTTCAAATAATCACTTTCTGTTTCAAGCTGAGGTATAATTTTAGGATATGATAAGAGAGTTAGAATCAGGAACAGGAATTGAAAAGCGATAACTTTTTATGAGCTTATTTTTCTTTCTGGCTGCGTTTACGGCCGAAGTGATCGGCACCATGGCCGGTTTCGGTTCTTCCACAATCTTTCTGCCTCTGGCACTTTTATTCGTTGATTTTAAGGTTGCGCTGGTTCTGGTCGCTTTTTTACACATCTTCGGCAATCTTGGCCGGATCAGTTTTTTCCGGCACGGTTTGGATAAGAAGTTATTATTAAAGTTTGGCCTGCCGAGCGTTTTATTAACACTGTCGGGAGCAATGCTGGTTCCTTATCTGCCGCAATCAGTCCTGAAAGCCGTTTTAGGAGTCTTTCTGGTTCTTTATGCCTCTTATTCTCTTTGGCAGGAAAACTTTGCCGTGCCCGCCTCAACCGCCAATGCTGTTATTGGCGGCGCTCTTTCAGGCTTTCTGGCCGGGCTGATCGGGACCGGAGGAGCTTTGCGGGGGGCCTTTTTAAGCGGTTTTCGGCTGCCCAAAGAAAAATATATCGCCACAGCAGCCTCAATTGCCCTGGCGGTAGATGCCACCCGGATTCCAGTTTATCTGAAAGAAGGTTTTCTAAAAAAAGAATATTACTGGTATCTGCCGGTTCTTTTTATCATTGCCTTTACCGGATCATACATCGGGAAGGCGATTGTAAAGAGAATTCCTCAAAAACTATTCAGAAAATTTGTTCTTTTTGCCATACTTTTGATCGGATTAAAGTTTATAAGTGACAGGTTTATTTAAAACGGAGTTTCAATAGATCTGGTTATGTGTACCGATATCCAAAAAAACAATTTTTCCCGTTACTTCCTTAAAATAAATTATTCGGATATCTCCTGTTATGGAAAATGATCGTAAATCTTTTTTTGTGCCTATTAATGCATGATCTCTCAACAGGGGATGCCGTGGATTTCTAATAAACTGCTTGATTCTTGTTTCAAATCTTTCTTTAAGTGATCGGTGATTTTTTATTCTTTTTTCGAAGTTTCTTCGAAATGTCCTGCTGTAGCTTATTTTTATGGCCATAAAGTTGACTGATTAATTCACTGCCGTTTTTTGCAGTGTAGAGTTTTTCTTCTCCGGCGTCAATCTTATTTAACATTTCATTATATCTTTTTACTGCCTTAGATGATAGTTTGATCGGTTTTTCTTCAAAGACAATTGACAGCTTGCCTGAAGCTAAATTCACAAGAAATATCCTGATAGTTTCCTGGAGCGAAGAGAAACCCAAACCTTCAGCCGCGACTGCTGCTTTATCGCGTAAATCCCTGGCGACAGGTACCTGAATTATTGTTTTATTCATAATGTTTTGATAATGTTTTAATAAAGTCTAGCATATCTAGTCCGGGGATTCCAGTTCGACCTGGATGTGGCCGATTGTGGGGACTTCTTTTCTCACGCGGCTTTTGATTTTATCCGTTAATATTTCCAGCTCATCGGTCGTTAACCTGTCTTTCATATGGACTTCCAGATTGACGAGAAGCTTGCCTACGCCGATTTGCATGGTTTTGAGGTCCAATACTTCCAAAACCTGGGGGACCGTCAGGGCTGCATCACGGATTTGCTGCTCGATTTCCGGACTGGCGCTTTTGCCGATCAGAAAATCTTTAACCCCTAAAACCAGGAAAAATGCCAGGACAGAAAGGACAATGCCCATGGACATGGCGCCTATGCCGTCAAAGCGCATCTCTCCGGTTACCTGGTACAAAATCAGGGCGGAAAGACCGATGAAGGCAGCCGAGGTGCCCATAAAATCCAGGACGAAAGTATTTTTGGATTCAACCAAAGAGGACTGCAGGAAAATATTCAGGATGCGTTTAGGATCGCGCCGTCCCAGCAGTCTGCGGAAACTCAAGGAAAAGGCATAGCCGTTGGTGATGGTGGCGAAGATCAGTCCGCCATAGGCCAAATAGATATTGTGTACCGCTTCAGGTTTGATAAACCTTTGCCAGCCGAAGTATAAGGAAAAACCGGCAGCGACTGTAAACATGACCAGGGCAGAAAGAAGCGTCCAAAAATAAATTTCCTTGCCCTGTCCGAAGGGATGTTTTTTATCGGCAGGCGGGCGGGATCTTTTAAGCCCAATCAGGAGCATGCCGGCGGCGATCAGATCAGCCCCTCCCTGGAGAAGCTCGGAGAGCATGACCACACTGCCTGTTGCCAGCATGACAATGAGGTTTAAGATGACATCGAGGATATCGACAATAAAAGAGGTCCAAACTACGCGGTGTGCGGAAACTTGCATTTTTTATATTCTATCAGAATCGTATTGTTTTGTTTGAAATCTTACATTAATCTGAGGTAATATTGGAATTTGATGAATCTGCTTATAGGCTTACTTCTTTATGAATCTCTTTTTTAATCTGGATTAGACAGGTCATCATGGTTCCGGTGACCGACATAGACGAAGTTTTTGTACTGCATTTTCTTGCTTTAAAAGGATAAGAGGTAGTCTTTCGGATAAGCCTCAAAAAATTATTTTTCTTTATTTTGAATTTGTCCGCCTTCTTTATCGGATTTCCACACCCGGATTTTTTCAAGTAAACCTGCGTATGCTTCATCTGACCCATTATTTTCAAAGATATCATTTACAAAAGAGAAAGTATTTTCCTTTAAATCATCTAGTCTTTCCTCGGGTACAAGCTGGGTGCTCTCCTGGACAGGGAATCCAAGCAGAGATAAAAAGTCAGACCTGCCGATTCCTCTCATTTCCTCTGGATATCTACTTCTAAGGGCGATGTCCAATAACGCGGCGTATGTTTCAGTACTTGAATCCCAGATATGAATTTGTTGTCTGTATTTTTCGGGAATTTGTTTTAACATTTCAGGGTATAGGTTACCGGTTAAGATAATGATTGTTTCTTCAAATCCTTGTTTTTCTATCAGTTGGGGAGCAATTGTTGTTCCTTGGGATTGTTCAGGATGGTATGTGCCTTGTCTCAGGACAACGGTTGAAATTTCCGGGTGTTGAGCTAAATATGGCGAAACTTCGTGGTTCTTATTTAAAGGAATGACATTCAACCCCATGCTGTTTAATATTTCAACTGCTGTACCACGAAAAGAATCAGAATAGTCGGCAAATAGAACATTTGGCTTGACCTGTCCATCTAAATCCATGCCGGCATCCTAACATAAAAGCTATAGTTTGTCTAATTTTTCGGATCTGTTGGATTACCTGATGAACTTGAAGCTGGTGACGGCTTCATCGAAGGTAGTGCCAAATCCAGCCACGATAATATCCCAATTTTTGCTCGGATGTCTGACGATAACTTCGTCGCGGGGGCTGCCGTCTTTGGAAGAGACGTCATGGTAGAGTTTGCCCTCTACAGAATCAATGACAATATCTTTAATCCTATTAGGTAAAAGAGGGGGCTTGGGTATTTCTTCCTGGCAGGTAGCCACTATGCCGGAGGAGGGATCGTTAGGATCGGTTATGATGGTTGAGGTCCCGTTGACCGTCTGCTGGTTTAGAAAAGTTGAGGCAAAGGTTAGGGTAAAACCGCAGGCGCGGTCGGTATAGACGGATTGGTTGGCACCGACGGAAATTTTATCACCGGAAATGACTGTCTGGGTGGGAGTAGGCGTAAGTGTTTGGGTCGGGGAGGGCTGCCGGGTAATTGGTGTCGGTGTGGGCAGATTTAGGCTTAAATATTGTTTAACACCTAGATTTTTGCCGATGTTGATGCCGAAAAGCAGAGAAGCCACTACGATCAGGAAGATTATGAAAAAAAGCGTATTTTTGGGCATGGACCTTAATCCAGTTTTTCCGACTCTTTGTGATCAGTATGCTTTTTGCAGGTCCGACAGTATTTTTTCAGTACAATTTTTTCCTGTTCGTTCAGCTTGTTTTTATTCGTGATATAATTCTGGCTCTTGCAGGTTTGGCAGACCAGGGATATCAGAATTCGCTGTTCTTTCTTAGCCATACCGGCATTATAGCTTATGAGAGATATTAGGAGCAATAGTATGAATGAGAGAAAACAGGTTTATCTGATTGGACATGTTTCCCAGGATTTGATTGACGGTTCAAATATACCTGTCATGGGCGGAGCCGTGGCATATATGGCCAGAGTTTTTAAAATTATGGGTTGGGATGCCCGTATAATCACCAAACTACCCTCAAACCACCAATTTCTGAAAGAACTCAATGATTTGGGAATCATAGTGCATAATTTGCCTATTTCTGACGATAACAAAAAAGTGTCTATGACCACTTTTGAAATTAATAACTGGGGTGAAGAGCGTGATATCTTTTTAAGGGACAAACAGGAGGACATTTCGGTTGATGAGATCAGGAAATTTTCCGCGAACATTTCCCGGGATGCCCTTATTGTAGTTGCCCCGGTGATGGATGAAGTTGACATAAATATTCTGCCCTTTTTGCGCTCAGAAGGACTTTATAGCGTCCTTTGTCCTCAGGGTGTTTTTAGAAGAACCCGGGAAAACGGATTAATTTACCACCAGCGATATTCAGATTTGGCATGGATTTTAAATTATGCCAATATGGCCATTTTCAGCCGCGAAGATATGGATTTTTATGACAGGGAAAGCCAGGATAAATATATTAAAGAATTAGCTAGAATTAAACCTGTTTTTGTGACTGACGGAAGCAACGGTTCAGAATTTTTCTATCAAGATGAACGGATAACTGTCAGAGCCTTATCTCTTAAGGAAGGGGAACGGAGAAAGTTTATCGGTGCCGGGGATGTATTTGCCGCCGCCCTGTTGCATTCCATGATGAGAGGAAAACCACTTGTGTTGGATATGGAATTTGCCTCCGCTTATACAACACAGAAAATTGGAATTAACAACGGCAAAGAAGGCATATCGGGACTGCCGACAATAGAAGAATTCGAGGATTTTGTCAGAAACGACCAGGAAAGGATTGTGGATTATGCAATGCTGCTTCTGCCTTATGTCTTGGGCAGAGAAGCACATTACGAACCATCAGATTTTTCTTTCAGAAGGATAGAGACTTAAAAAATATTGAGCCAATAAACTATAAGGCTCGAATTTATTTTACTAAAAATCCCTAGAAATTAAAATGATCTTGATTTTAATTAGCCCGAGTGGTATAAATGCCCAGTAAGTTTATATATGGCGCTTCATGAACAAGTAAGTCAAGCGCCTGCCCCTCAAGAACAACGTCAATCTGGACCTCAGTTAACATGGGATTTATCACCTCTCTTTGACGGTGACAATGATCCTAGAATAGCAATTGAACGAGGCGAAATAGAAGCAGCTTCTCAAGATTTCATTGGCAAATGGGGAGGGGACCGGACAGATTATCTACGAGATCCCGACCTGCTTAGGCAAGCGTTGGACGATTATGCTGGATTTTTAAGTAAATCCGGAAACGGCGGTGGGAGCGCCCAGTACTATTTCCAATTAAGAGCGGCGCAAAATCAATCTGATCCTGATATAAAAGCTAAAAAAGATATGATTGATGATTTTGCTATTGGAATACAAGATAGCATGCGGTTTTTCCGTATAAATATAGCTCAAATTCCGCTCGAGATACAACAAGAGTTGATTGCTTCTCCGGCTCTTCAAGAATATCAACATTGGTTAGGAGGTAGGTGGGCTGAGGTAAGCCATCTGCTTTCAGAAGGAGAAGAAAACATCTTAGCAAGATTAGAACTAGGAGCGTATGAAGATTGGATGAGTATGACTTCAAAATTATTATCCAGAAAAACACCAATAACACTTGATGCTGATGGAAGGAGAAGAAAGAAACCGTTTACGAGTCTTGGTGGAGTGATGAGAAGTCCTGATAAAGCAGTACGGGATGATGCTGCAAGAGCATTTAATCAAGTCGTTGAAATTAATTCAGATGTAGCTGAACACGAACTCAATGCCATACTTCGACATAGAAAAGACATAGATCATTTCCGAAACTTTGATCGTCCTGATGCCCAACGTCATCTTCAGGATGATGTGGATTCTACAGTTGTCGACGCTTTAGTAGCAGCTGTGACCAAACGGTTCGATATCGCAAAGAGATTTTACCAACTCAAGGCTAAACTGCTCGGAGTTCCGCAACTTGAATATCATGAACGCAATGTTGAAATGATTTTTGGGGGTAAAGGTAGAACTTATACATATGAAGAGGCTGTGGATTTAGTTCATTCCGTGATGGGAGAGCTAGATCCAGAATTTGGGGAAATATTTACTCGATTTGTACAAAACAGACAACTGGATGTTTTCCCCCGCCAGGGTAAAACCGGAGGTGCATTTTGTGCTTATGACAGACTTACAACACCTACCTATATACTTCTTAATCACACTGGAATATTGAATGATGTTACAACTTTAGCCCATGAGTCCGGACATGGCATAAACAATGAGTTAATGAGAAATAGACAAAATGAACTTAATTTTGCCACCTCGACAGCAACTGCTGAAGTTGCTAGTACGTTCATGGAAGATTTTGTTTTACAGAGGTTACTTGATGGAGTAGATGATAGACAGCGCATGGAGATTCTGATGGAAAAACTTAATGATGAGATAGGTGCAATTCCCAGACAGGTTGCGTGTTATCGGTTTGAACAAGCGTTGCATGGAAAGTATCGTGAGAAAGGATATCTTTCAAAATCTGAGATAGGAGCTTTATTTCAAGAACATATGGCTGCATATATGGGGGATGCCGTTGAACAGTCGAAAGGATCGGAAAATTGGTGGGTTGCATGGCCTCACATCCGCTACTACTTTTATGTTTCTACATATGCAAGTGGTTTGCTAATTTCAAAATCACTCCAACGGATGGTCAAGCAGGATCCTGGACGAATTGCCGATGTAAAGGAATTTTTATCAGCCGGAACTTCAGAGTCACCGCAAGATATATTTGCACGGCTTGGTATCGACATTTCCGATCCCAAATTTTGGGATCAGGGTCTTGATGAAATTGAAGCAGAAATGGCAGAAGTTGAAGCTCTTGCCAGAAAACTTGGAAAGATTGATAACATAGAGCCTATTTGAAAAATCTTTTACTGCAATTTTCCTCATTTAGCAATAAGGATAAGGTTCAGCCAGTTGATTATCGACTAATAATCAACTATAATACGACTGATGTTTTCACCTGCTTATACCATTACCGATAAACTTCTGGGAAATATAAAAAGAATCGGAATACTTGTTGTTGAACTCAATCATCAACATTATCCAAACACGGTTTTGCTGGAGTTTGAACAAGATGCCAGAGCAATTTCTAGCCATGCGTCAACAAGTATAGAAGGGAATCCCTTGCCGCTCACTGATGTAAAAAAGATTCTTCGGTCAAAACCGGCAAACATCCGCAAAAGCGAACAGGAGGTAATCAATTATAATCATGCCTTAACATACCTAAATGACCGACTCAACAAAAGCGCAATTATTCTTACACTCAATTTTATTCTTTCCATCCAAAAACAAGTTACTGTAAAGCTAATTCCACGATCGAATATTGGGAAATTACGCGTACAGCCGGTATTTGTCAATAATCCCAGGACAGGGAAGACCGTATACTTACCGCCAGATGCAAAAGATGTAACTAATCTCATAAGTGAATTAATTACCTTTATTAACGTTAATAAGGGAATTATTGATCCTCTGATTCTAGCCGGTATTTTTCACCAACAGTTTGTCGTAATACATCCCTTTATGGATGGAAATGGAAGAACTGCCAGGCTTGTTACAAAAGCGTTACTTACCGATATGAGTCTTGACACTTTTAATCTTTTCTCATTTGAAAATTATTACAACAAAAATGTTACTAACTATTTTACTTATGTAGGAGTTCAGGGAAATTATTACGATATCTATAAAACCATAGATTTCACCTCTTGGCTCGAGTATTTTACCCAAGGGTTAATCGACGAGTTCTTGCGTGTGCAAAAAGAACTCGCTCTAAAAACAATCTCTCCCAAGACTATATTACAACCGTACCATGAAAAGATTCTCGGATTTATCAAAGAAAAAGGATACGTCACCGACCGCGATTATGCAAAAATAACCGATCGTGCCAAGGCAACCCGTACTCTCGATTTTGCCAGGTTAATAGAATTAAATCTCATTAAACGCTACGGGATGGGTCGCGGCACGTATTATAAATTGGTCTAAGAAAAAATTTGAGCCTGGAGGGGGAATCGGACCCCCGACCTAGTACTTACCAAGTACTCGTTCTACCACTGAACCATCCAGGCGGATAGGCCTTATTCTACTAAATCCGAATTGAAGTCTCAATGATATTAGCTTTTTAAACTGATATTTCATCAAATCCGGCAACTGTTTTAAATTTACTTGCGGAAATAGCTTTTTTATGGCGGTTAATCCAGATGAGTTCATCCATACCTATCTTTTCAGCCGGTTCGAGATCGTTTTTGGGCGAATCACCGATCATAACGGAATAAAAAATACCGGGATTGTCTTTTTTGGCTTTGGCCAAAGCCTGCCTGAATACCCACGGATCGGGTTTGTCATAAGGATCGCCGAGGAAAATATTTTCTTCGGGAATATCCAGCCCTGTCAGCTTTTTCAGTCGTTTAAGTTTGAGGTTTCTTGAATATTCGGGAACATATTCAAAGAGTTTTTTCTCGTCATTATATTTCAGACGGCAGTCGGAGGAGGAGATAAGATAAAAAGGGATTTTACGGGTAATTAGTTTATGCAAAAACCTTTTTGCGTCGCGATAGAATGGGGTATGTCCGCCGATAGATTTCCACAAATTTTCAGCGCAGGTTGCTGTTTGCTGTGAATTTAACTTAACACCGGATTTTTCCGCGGCGATAAAAATGAAACATTCCCGGCTCCATTTTTTGACTTGTCCCCATTTTGTAATTATTTCCGCCTGCAACTCATAAACTCTGCTTAAATATTTTTCCAGTTCTTCCTGTTGAGGTGCCGAAAGCTGTTTTTCCTGATGCAGATCGTAAAGCCGATGGAAGGATTTTTCAAATTCCGCCGTAATTTTTTCCGGGTGGGGGATATTCAGCCTCTCAAGTGCAGATCGAAGCACCCTCAACTCTTCCTTTCCCAACCGCGAGGTCTCTATGAGGCAATCATCAATGTCCAGGAAAAAGATCTGCAGCATAAAGCCAATTATAGCAATATTATCTTCTTGAATTATTCGATAATCTTCTTTATTATTTTAAAATACTGACCAAGATGAATACCGCAGATCTAGCTTACCAGCCTAAAAAAAAGATTCTGGTTGTCGAGGATGATACCAATATCCGTGATCTATATACGGGCTTATTGACCGACGAGGGCTATGAAGTCGATTCAGCTGTCAACGGTGAGGAAGGCTACAATAAAATTATAAATAAAATCTATGATCTTATTCTCCTTGACCTGTTGCTTCCGAAGATGACCGGAATAGACCTGTTGATGAAATTGGAGGAAGAATATTATGATTATAAACAAAAGCAGAAGTTCGTCGTTTTAACCAATCTTGACCAGGACCCGATCATCGGTAAAGCCATTACGCTCGGAGCCCGCGGCTATATTATCAAGACCAGCCTCACTCCTGACAAACTTCTCGAAGAGATTAAATCCTATCTCGATTAGATTATTTTTTTAAAAAATCTTTCTATATCTGGCCATAATTACCGTTTTATATTTTAGCTTATTTTATTTATTAGATTTGACAAGGCCTAGAGTAATAGATATCATTTTTATATGAAAATATATGTCGTTACCGCAGTCGGTAAGGGCCTGACCCGGTTATCCGCCTTTGACCGGGCACTGCAGAGAATGGGAGTCCATAATTATAATTTGATTCTACTCTCCTCGATTGTACCTCCCCAGTGTGAAGTAATTCCTGTCCATAAATACAATGCACCTGAGGGTGAATACGGACACCGCTTATATGTTGTCAAAGCCGATATCCGTTCATCGGAACGGGGACAGTTTATTGCTGCTGGACTCGGTTGGTATCAGAGGAAAGACGGCCGGGGCGTCTTCGTCGAACACACGGTCCTGGGATATGACAAAAAGACCGTTGTGGTAGAAATCTCCCGGAAAATCGAAGATTCAGTCCATGACTTATGTGTTTTCCGTCACATTCATTTCAATCCTAAAAAAGTTAAAAAAGCCATTGCCGTCACCGGTGTTGAAGACAAACCGGCTTGCGCTTTAGCGGTAGCAGTATATCAGGCAGAAGGCTGGCGTCCATAAACGTATGTGGTTGATTTATGCTTTATTGACTGCCTGCCTCTGGGGTACAGGCCAGCTTTTCCTCAAAAAAGGCTACGCGAAAATCTCACCACTTTGGACAGCAGTCATTGATTTGCCGATTTACCTTCTGATATTTGTCCCTTTTTCCTTAGTAAAAGGAGCAAGTTTTGATATAAACCCGGAGGACTTGATACTGATTTTTATTGTGGCTACTTTGACAGTGGCTTATTATTACGGCCTGGCCAAAGGACAATTGGCCGTTTCCGGAACTCTAATTGCAGCCTATCCTATTGTGACCGTTGTCGCCTCAATTATGTTTTTAGGTGAGTATATTTCCCCGTTACAAATATTGGCCGTCGGAAGTGTTATCGTCGGGACAGTTCTGATCAGCCTGAATGATAAATTCAGGCTCGGCAAAAATAAAAGCTTGATCATTTGGCCGATTGCCACGGCTTTTATTTTAGGCATCTCTGATTTTGTGGCCAAAATCGCCCTCAACGGCGTCAGTGTAGATACTTACAATCTGTGGCTGCCGTTGGTCAGCATCGTCAGCGTTTCTATTTTCTGGAGCCTTGACCGTAAAGGACGTCGCTGGCAAAAGGAAAAAAACTCCTCTTCTTTATGGCAGACGCTGATCGGCGTAACCATGATCTCACTCGGTTTTCTCTTTTTCAATTTTGCCCTGTCTCTCGAGAAAGCTTCTCTGGTGACGCCTGTATCCTCAATTTATGCCGTCCTGACGGTCATCCTGTCATTTCTTTTCCTGAAGGAAAAAATAAGCCGAATTCAAAGGTGGGGGATTTTATTTACCTTGGCGGGGATATTTCTTATTGGAGGTTGAAATGATATATTTTTTTAGAAAGCGGACCGGATTATAAGCCCTTTTGGCTCTTCTTAATCCTTCCAGACCAAGATCCTGTTCATAATTGATAAATCTGACACCCTTTTCCTTTAAATAGCCGGCGGTTAAATACTTAAGGTACTGATATATTCCTACAAAAGCAGTATCCGCTTTTTCAAAGTGAATCATGCTGTGATTATACTGGACAATTTCTTCAATTGAAAAAGCAATCAGTTTGTCCGAGACGTAAATTCCGATTGCGTGCAAAGCGAATTTATGGGAAGATTCAAGCAGTCTCCGGAGTGCCAATAGTTCATTTTCAGTTTCCCGGCGGGATTTTCCCATCTGCTTTTCCCAATGGAAGAATAGGTTTTCAATTTCCTTTTTTACCCCCAGACTGTTCAGATCAAGCTCGGTGATGAGATGTTTGCGGTGTGATTTTTTGAACCTGTTGACGAAATTTCTTCTGCCCCGGAATTTATGGCCTTTCATTTCAATTAGATCATCCACGGAAAGTATGTAATCAAAGTTATCCATGTCTTCTTCTATCAGATATTTGGACTTGAGATTTATCTCGTCGAGGATGTTGTGCTCCGGAATCAGTTTGAGGACAGGCAAAACTTTTTGTTTTTTGGCTGATTCCAGGAGCGAATCTATGGTTTGTGTTAGTTTTTTATTGCCGATAAATGAAAGAAAAAATTCATTAGAGAGGTAATCCTGGAACTTAATGACTAAATTATCATTTAAATTCGAAAGCGCGATTTTTTCCTGGGTGTTATAGCTCCACAAGCTGACAAAATTATAATCGGAATAGGGAGGCTGGTTTTTAATAAATGATTCAACTACCTCTTTATCGTTCAGTTCCAGTTTCTTAAATTCCGGAAAGGGAGGTATTTTATTATGTCTACTTGACATTGTTTCTTTACTGGCTTTTACTATAATTATGAAGGATACTATAAAAAAAGAATTTTCCGCAAGGTTGGCCATTGTTTTATTCGGCCTTTTAACTTTTTGGTGGTTAATACTTTTAGCTTCAGGGCTTCGTGAAAATATCCATAATTATTTGTTCGGGGCAGTCTATGGACTGATGGCGCTCGTCGGCGGTCTCACCGGCTTATCCATCTCAAAAACCTGGGGCGGGGCCAAAAGTTCAGTCGGCAGGGCGATTTTGTTTCTTGCTCTGGGCCTTCTGGCTGCAGAATGCGGCCAGCTGGTCTTCAGTTTTTACAATATTTTTTTGGGAGTGGAAATTCCCTATCCGTCTCTGGCTGATATCGGCTTTTTCGCCAATATCCCTTTATACACAATCGGCATTTATTATCTGGCTCAAATTTCCGGAGGTCTTATCACGCTGAGAAAACTGGCCAATAAAATCCAGGTTGTAATCATTCCCTTCCTCTTGCTCTTAATTTCCTATATTTTGTTTTTACAAGGGTACGAATATGACTGGTCGAATCCGCTTAAAATTTTTCTTGATTTTGGCTACCCCCTGGGCCAGGCTTTTTATGTCTCATTGGCCCTTTTGACTTTCACTTTAACCAGGGGCATTCTCGGAGGAGTCATGAAGAATAAAATCCTGTTTATCCTTTTTGCTTTTTTTGCCCAGTATCTGGCCGATTACAATTTTCTCTTTCAAAACAGCCGGGGAACCTGGTACAACGGAGGTTATGGAGATTATTTGTATCTGCTTGCCTATTTTCTGATGTCTATTGGCATAATTCAGCTGAAGACGATTCATACGCAGCTGAGCAAGGGATAAGAAAATCATAAATAAAGAAGATGGAAATTTATTCTCAGGTTGTAAACCAGATCATTAATTCGCAAAAGACCATCATCGGTCCGATAGCTGTTGATCAGGCGAAAAAAGTAACGGGAATAAAGATAATGGATGAAAATAAAATTCAGTTGGCCGGGGACGGTAAAAAGATTTTGGAAGAACTGGTGAAACAATATGCCAACATTTTCGGTCAGGCTTCGGTGGAGGTCTGTAAAGATGCCGTCAAAGAAATCCATCCGCCTGTTCCGGCAGAATATTTACCCCAAATTTTAGTCTAACTTCATGCCTAATACTGCTTTAGGTATTTTCAATAAACAGCATCTCGAAGGTCAGGGTTTGGCCCTGGATGATGAACTGGCCAAAGTCAACAAAGAAATATATGAACGCAACGTGGAGTTGGCTATAAAAAACCGGACTTTGCAGCTGATCCGTCAGATGTATGAGATTATGAATTCAACTTATGACGCGGAAGAAACAGCCAGGAAATTGATTGCTACTATTGTCTCGGAATTAAAATTGCCCAAAGGTTATATTATTCTGGTCGACAAAAAAAACAATCTGATCCGTTTTGTCTCGGAATTTCCGGCACCAGCAGCAGGTGATGAAATTTTTGCCATCGAAGACGGCAAGCTGATAATCTCCTTGAGCGAAAGCGACAATTTTTGTGTTGAAGCCATTCTCCAAAACCGGCGCCGCATGACGAACAGCCTTTATGATCTGTTCGTACCGATGCTGTCGGAAATTCGCGCGGCAAATTATCAAAAAAAATTGGGAGTCGAGACTTCGATTATTTATCCGTTAGCATTTAGCAGTGAGGTTTTCGGGGTTATGGTTTTAGCTTTGGACAAACATCTCGGTTTTCTCTCAAGTGCGGAAAAAGACGCTTTAAAAGAAATAACAAACGTGGTAGCAGTAGCCATTGAGCGTGCCCAAATATACAGTGATTTGCAAAGCGCCAATATCAGACTGGAGGCTCTGGATCAATTGAAGGATGAGTTTATTTCAATTGCCTCCCATGAGCTGCGGACACCGATGACGGCCATAAAATCATATGTCTGGATGGTTTTAAACCGCCACGCCGACACATTGACTCCCAAGACTCATGAATATTTGGACAGGGTCTATAAATCGACGGAAAGACTGATAAATCTGGTCAACGAAATGCTCAACGTTTCCCGGATCGAATCAGGCAGGGTTATGCTAAAGCCGGCCGAATTTGATTTAGTGGAGCTGGCTCAAGATATCAAACGTGAAGTTCAGGCAAAACTGGTCGAGAAGAATCAGACTCTGACGGTCGAAAATACCCAGCCAAAAATACCGGTTTATGCCGACCGGGAAAAAGTACAACAGGTCTTTGAGAATCTGGTCGGAAATTCGATCAAATATTCACCTGTGGACGGCAGGATCAGCATTGAAATGACCATAGAGAAGTCAATGGCCAAAGCGACGGTTGCCGATAACGGCAAAGGCATCAGCCCTGAAGATATGCCGAAACTTTTTAAAAAGTTCAGCCGGCTGGAAAGCTCAATGGCAGCCCTGCCGGAAGGCGGGACAGGCTTAGGTCTTTATATTAGCAGGCAATTTGTCGAATTATCCGGCGGCAAAATCTGGGCAGAATCGGAATTGGGTCAGGTTACCCGCTTTATTTTTACTCTGCCTTTGTATCAGTCTTTAGAAGCAAAGGCGGTTTAAGTCTGATGAAGATCTTGAAAATAAGAATAAAGCAGAGTATTCTTTTAAGGTAAAGACAAATACTTATGGATAACCAAGCGGCAAATCCGGCAAATAAACACAAAAAGATTCTGGTGGTCGAAGACGAACAATATTTGCGGGATTTGTATGTGGAACTGTTAACGGAGGAAGGTTATACCGTTGATTTTGCCGAAGACGGTCAGATCGGCTATCAGAAGATTCTTGACAATATCTATGACCTGGTTTTGCTGGATCTGATAATGCCCAGAATGCCCGGGATTACGCTTTTAAAGAAACTGGAAGAAGAGAACTATGACCAGAAGCAGAAACAGAAAATAGTGGTGCTGACCAATTTAGGACAGGAAAACGTGATTGCGGAGGCAATATCCATGGGAGTGCGCGGTTATATCATCAAAAGCGATGTCACTCCTGACAAGATCCTCTCTGAAGTCAAATACTACCTCGACCAGCCCTGACGATCCGGGAAAATCCAATTAGTTTTTCAAATATTTCTCAATATTTTCCAGATGGCCTTCATAATTTCTACTGCAATGGATTGATTTATTACGATCATGTATGTAGTATAAACAATCTGTTTGAGCGGGATAAACAACTGCTTTGATGGAAGCTAACGATGGATTGCTGATCGGTCCCGGCGGCAGTCCTTGAAAGAGGTAAGTATTGTATGGAGATTCTCTTTTATGGTCTGCCGGTTTTATCCTTGGCCACCAGTTGCCCGGTTGTCCCAGGATATATTGGGAAGTAGCGTCGATCTGCAGCTTCATGTCCGTGTTGAGACGGTTCCAAATAATACCGGCTATGATCGGTTTATCCTCATCCGATCCCGTTTCCCGTTCGATCAATGAAGCGATTTTTATAGCGGTGTCATTACGGACGTCCTGGGCCAGTAAATCTTTCTGGAGTTTTGCATCAAATTTATCATTGAAGTTATTGCTGATACGGTTGAGATGATCTTCGGGGGTGCCTGCGCTATCAAAGAGGTAAGTATCGGGAAACAGGTAGCCTTCTTCAGCCTGCTTAATGAATGATTGTGTTATAGATTGATCCCATTTGAAAGTTTTTGATAGTATTTCCGCCACCTGTTCTTTACGCAAACCGGGAGGCAATACCGCCCATTTCTGGTAAGGCTCATAAAGCAAAATCCAGGCTATTTGCGGCAGCCACATTTTTTTATTAATTTTATAAGCTCCCGGCTCAATTTTGGCAGGAATTTTTAAAAAATAAGAAATCAGTTTAAAGATAGCCTGATTTTTGACCAACTTTGCCTGTCCAACCCTTTCAAGGGTAGTAGACTGCTTTTCATTTAAGGGGACAACGAATCTGATTTCTTCGGAGGATAATGAGGCAGGTGAGATTAGATATGCAAAATATATCAAAATAAATAAAACCAGCAAACTGACAAAGCGGGTAAACATCATTTACCGTCTATTTTACCATCCTTCATAATTATTTCAGAAAATGATAAAATTACTAAACAGTTAAAATATACTTTTATGCCTTCATAGCTCAATGGCAGAGCGACGGTTTTGTAAACCGCTGATGACAGTTCGATTCTGTCTGAAGGCTCATAGGCTGAGGTACCGAAGTGGCCAAACGGGGCAGTCTGTAAAACTGCTGGCTCACGCCTTCCCAGGTTCGAATCCTGGCCTCAGCACATTGCGAGAGTGGAGTCGGTGGCGCTGGTTGCGCCGCCGTCCGCAGCCAGCGCAGTGGAGCCTCCTAATGGTGAAAATTCAAGACGTTTATAAATGAATTAAGAAGGAAAAGAAAAAGCGCGAAAATTTTAAAGAACTTAAATGGCCGCTTTGGTTGAACTCAACTCGGATTGCTCCAAATTGTCCAAAGCGGCCATTAAAAAAGCAATCCGCAAAAGTTGAGTTCACTATAAATATATCATCAAATAGTTAAAGCTACAATTGATGTAACCATATAAAAAAATATCAGCTTTGATTGTTGCATTGTAAAAAAAACTTATCTAAAATAAAAAATATGTCTGAACCATTAAGTCTTGCCGAACCAAAACTTAACTGGTGGCAACGAAATGTACTTGGAAAAGAATTTATCGATTTCCATAAAGAGCCATTAGCTTTAGTTGCTGACGGAGAAAATAATAAATATAAAAAATTATTAAAAGCTATTGGAAAACAAGAATTCACAGCTGATTCCAATTTTTTACAGGGCGCACTGGCACAACGAAAAACTTTATGCGAAGCGAGATTGCAAGCAGCTAAAGCTTCAAAAATTAATAAAGTGAGAGACGAACGCTATAATAGTGAAGCAGAACTCTGGTATACAGATATGGCTTTAGAAACTATACAAGGGCAACATAGAGACACTAGAGTATTTAAAGCCGTAACTAGATCAATTGTTGGAGAAGCAATTCAACTTGATCGAGAAGCTGTTATTACCAGAAAAGCTGAAATGGGCCAGGGAATAATAGGAGAAGTCAAGTTTGCACAAAGATTAGATAATTTAGTTAGTTTTGCAGACAACTTTTCTTTTCAACCCTCAACGACGTAAACTATCTCTTTCTAAAAGCAAGACTTTTCTTTGTGGTAATCTATAAAATAGATGCATTGCTCACCGCAGGTGAGAGAGCGCCAGCAGGCGCTTTAGCGCGCGCAAAAAAATAAGCGGAGGCGCGGCCAATCCGCGCCGGCCTGCCCGCCGTAGCTGAAAGCGAAGGCGGAAGCTAATGCGAGTCCCGATTTAATCCGGATGAGCTTACCTTTTTGAAATACGTTCGGATTTTAATATAAACAGAGCACAGAGGATTGACAGGCAGGAGGGTTCCTGACAAACTGGAATAAGGAATCAGAGTGAAAAGATTTCTTGCCTTTATTTTTATCTTTATTCTGGCGCTGCCTTTGACAGCGCTACCCATATCCGCCGAAAACACCAATCGCAAAAACCGCCAGTCCAAACACCTCATAGCCGTTTTCAAAGAACAGCCGACTGCTTTAAATCTGCTCCGTGTGACTGCCAAAAAAAGCAAAAGCAAGCTTATATACGGGCTTTCCGGGACCCGCGCCATGGTTTTTGAGGCAGAAGCGGCTGATATGGAGGCAGCTTTAAATGAACTGGCGGCCGATCCTGATTTGGAAACGGTTTATGAAGACCGCGAGTTGGATCTTCTATATATACCTAGCGATTTGACTTTTTCTAACACACCGGCTCCCGGCAAGCCGCATCTTCAGTGGAATATGTTTAATGCCAAATTTGCGGGAACAGGCAAAAGCGCCTGGGATGTCAGCCGCGGTTCAGCCAATACCCTCGTTGCGGTCATTGATTCCGGGGTTGATTCTTCTCATGAAGATTTAAGCGCTAAAATGAGTTCTTTAGTTGATTGTACGACTGCCTGTCATACCGTGCCTTCCATGTCAGTCAATCCCCAAAATCTGAATCAAAGCCACGGCACTCACGTAGCCGGTATTGTAGCTGCTGCCACCGATAACAAAAAAGGCGTTGCCGGTTCAGGATTTAATACCAATATGATGATTATCAAAATCATGGATTCGCAAGGGGCTATCCTGACCAGTTATTTTTCTAATGCCGTCAGGTATGCGGCAGACAGGGGAGTCAAGGTCATTAATTTAAGCCTCGGCTCTTTGGAAGGCAATTTGGACGGCCCTACAATTGCCGCTATAAACAGTGCAGTAGCTTACGCTTGGGGGAGGGGCACCGTCATTGTTGCCGCCGCCGGCAATTGCGGCAAGCCGGTCGGTTCGCACCAGGCAGGGGGAGATGCCTGCGATATATATGACAGCCGGGGAAATTTTGTCCGCCATGCCGCAAATGAAAAATATTATCCGGCCGCTTCGCCGAATGTCATCAGTGTAGCCGCTTTGGATATCAATTATCAGCTTGCCCCGTATTCCGAATACAATGAACCGGGTAAAACAGGCAACTGGATTTCGGTGGCTGCTCCGGGAGGCAATTTTTCTACCAACAGCGATAAGGAATTCGGCATCGGTTCTACCTGGCCGGGAAATCAATACTTTTATGACTTAGGTACTTCCATGGCCGCTCCGCATGTCTCCGGCTTGGCAGCTCTGATTTTTTCAGCAAAATCTGCGCTTACCAATACCCAGGTTAAATCATTTATCGAAACTTCAGCCATTGAATCGATAGTACCGGGAAAAACAAACTGGGGATCAATTGATGCTTTGGCAGCCTTGGAGGCTGTTTCCGGAGTAACGCCCTCGCTGACGCCAACTTCTCCAACATTTACGCCGTCTCCTACAGGTTCAATTAAAACACCGACACCTTCCAGAACACGGACGCCCACACCGTCATCCTCCTTCAAAAAAGGAGATGCCAACGGCGACGGACTGGTAGACGGGCAGGATTATACTATTTGGCGTCTTCACTACAATCAATATATATCAGGCAGCCGTAACGGTGATTTTGACGGCAACGGCAAAGTTGATGGGCAGGATTATGCTATTTGGTTGAATAATTACCACAAATAGTTCTTGCACTATTAATAAATTTTTACTAATCTGAATATAAGACTACAAATATGATCAGTTCTCTGCCGCGAAACAAACTGCTGGCCCTTTTTATTGTTTTAGGTTTGTTGGCTGTTTTGCCGATGGTCATTTATCTGGCCATGACCCGTCAGGATCTGCGGAATAGGGCAGCCGGCAGCGATGAGGTCGGCATCAGATTCTCTCCGACTAATATCTATAAAACGGAAGGAGAGACTTTCGACGTTTCCGTCAATACCTACAAAATAGCGGACAGAAGCATCAAAGCCAGCGGCGTCCAGGTCAAATTATCAGTCGATGACTCCTTCAGTATAAATTCAGCCAAGTGCAGCGAACCTTTTGACGGAGTGCCTTTTACAAAAATCGACGGTCAGTCAGTCACTGTCATCTGCGCCATCTCTCCGGCTAGCGACCCGGTAGATTTGACCGCCGATGATTTGCCTTTTGCTCAAATCAACCTGACTCTCAATACTCCTTCTCACGAAGGACCGCTGGAGATCATTATCGAAAGCACCCGGGTTACCGAAGCCGGAGTTGCCGGCCAGGCGCCGGATGTCTCCACAACCGGGGAGAATGCCACTTTTAAATTAGCCACAGCTGCCATCGGCGAAGCGCAAATTTTATTTGAACCGGCAGAAAGTGTCCTGCCGCCTGACCGGGATATGAAAATAATGTTAAATGCCGGCAGATTCCAGATCGCTTTCACCAGGATAGTCCTGAAGTTCAATCCCTCCAAACTTAATCTGGCCAGTGAGATAACGCCCAATCCTGCTCTTTCAAATATTGTCGAAAAAACATCCATGCAGCAGGCGAATTCGAGCGGTGAGGCAGTTTTTGTGGTAGCGGCATCTCCGACCGACAGTCTGCCGACCGGTTATTTCGAATTGGCTTCCTTTAAAGTTAAAAGCGTATCCCAAATAGCCAATGATAATGCCGCTATCGATTTCTTACCTAACACCATGCAGGTTGTCGAAAGCGGCAGCGCCCTTCTGAACACTGTCCGTTCTCCGGCTACTTTTGTTATGAATACAGATTCAGTGTCTGTTTCTCCTCCCATTTCCAAGCCGATACCGCCCCGGGAAAATCCCTGTCTGGATATGACCAGCGATGCCTGCTACCAACAGTGGATATATGAATTTACCACGGTTTTTAATACCACTTATGCTGATTTCAACCAAGACGGTACTGTCAACCTCATTGATTACGAAATCTGGAGAAGGACAAAATACCCCTAATTGGTACTTGCAATGAAACCTTATTTTATATTTGAATAGAATTAGAGACAAAAATGTCTATCGCTGAGGCAAAGATATCGAGGAAACAGCTGAATTCCTTAATCCTGATACTGGGATTGGTTTTTCTGTTGCCTGTGGTCATCTATTTCCTGGGCCGCAGAATGGATATCAGGCCGAAAGCCTCCCTGGCCGGCCAGGCAAATTTCCGTTTAAATAGCACGACCACTTCAGTCAATGCCGGACAGCAGGTCAGCGTTTTGGTTTCCCTGGAATTGACCGATCCCAATATCCGGGTGTCAGCCGCCACTTTTCCGCTTTTATATGACGGTTCCAAATTAAGATTAAGTTCTGTCACTCCCAATACAAGCAGCGGTTTTACGGATGTGGTTTGGCTGGAGCAGTCAGGACAAACCTATCCTGCCGAGGGCAACGGGCAATTGAAGTTTATGGGGATGGCCCTGGTTAACAAAAACCCGACCGCCAATCTTTCCGCCAATACGGTCACTTTAGCCAATGTCACTTTTGACGCTTTGGTAAACGGGGATGCCGTCATTAAATTCCCCGATGACAACAAGGCTCTGCAGGTGGTCGGCACTTCCCTGTAGAAATTTTTTTAATGTAGCATGACTGCCTTACAAATTATTAAAACATTAAAAAACCGCAGGGGGGAACTGGCAACTGTGGTGGCCCTGATCGGACTGGGCATTGTCACCCTCGGCATCATCGCCGGCCAAAGACTCGCCAAAACCGGCCCCCAGGACACTTCCAGAGCAGCTGCGACAGGTGGTTGGATTGATCCGAACGACGGTACTACCTGTAATTCTACCAATTTCGTGGCTTTTTTTAAATTAGCAAATTGTTCAGCAGGAGTTCATGGTTATCGTACTGAGGAAATTACTCACCAGGAGCCTTGTTCTACAGATGGTAGCGGGGAATGTTATAAAGTAGGTGGCACTTCTGTATCATTTACAGTTGCTTCTCAATGGTGGTACGATACAAAATCATGTACTCCAAAACCTCCGGCTCCTCCGCCGGTTTATATGTACAGTAAGATTATTAGATGTACATGGTCAGAATCATCGCCTACTCCCACCCGTATGCCGACCAAGACACCGACCAAGACACCTTCACCGACAGGACAGCAACCGCCTTCACAAGGGATTTGTGCCGTACCTGTATTGTCAGTCACCAATCAGTCTTGCACTTCAAACAATCAGGCTTCCGTAACTTGGAAATGGAATAATATCTCCGGAGCTACACAGTATAAGCTGCAGGTTGATGACCAATCAGGTTTTCCCTCACCGGTAATAAATACTATAGTCGCACCAGCTAACACCTTTAGAACAACTTTGAGTTCCGGTGTAACTTGGAGGGGCAGGGTGCGTGTTTCAGCCGCAAACCAATGTATTTTGCCAACAACTGCACAATGGAGTAATGTCGTCACTCTTTCCACTCCCTGCAGTGGCTTTCCCACCTTTACGCCGACTCCGACTCTTGATCCGAGATGCGTCGATAGTGACGGAGGGAAAGACTATTACAAACGCGGGTATACCACTTTAAACGGTGTCCGTTGGGATGACCAATGTTATTCGTCAACAGTATTATTGGAGCGATACTGCAAACCGACTGTGCCGGTTTCTGTGGATACGATAAATTATACCTGCCCTCAAGGTTGCGATCTTGGAAAATGCAAAGGGCTTTCTCCGACACCGACAAGAACACCGACTCCGGGAGTAATTACTATTGTACCTATAACCAAAACCCCGACGCCTTCACCGACCGGACAGCAACCGCCGGGTGGGGTTTGTGCCGCACCGGTATTGTCAGTTACCAATCAGGCCTGCACTTCAAACAATCAGGCTTCCGTAACTTGGAAATTTACAAAAGTGGATAGTGCCAACGAATACAGGTTTCAAAGGGATAATAATGACAGTTTCTCCTCCCCGGAGAAAGACATTAAATTAAATGCCACTACCAATACTATTGCTGATTCGTTTCAGGGAGACCAATGGTGGAGGGGTAGGGTGAGGGTGCGGAGTGCTGGTCAATGTACTGCTCCATCAGCTTGGAGCAATATCATGGCTGTCGGTCCTTGCGGAACCGCGACCTTAACCCCGACTAAGACTCCGTCTCCTTCGCCAACAGGGGGATCATGCAAACCAAACAGTCAGAGCTGTACCGCCTCAAACCAATGCTGTTCAGGATTCTGCAACAGTAACGGTGTCTGCCGGACGCCGGCCAATACGGTGACTCCTTCGCCAACCGGCGGGGCGACCCAGCCGCCTGGCAATTGTCCGGCCGGGGATAAGGGCAATCTGGATTGCAATATAGACGGCTGTATTGATACGGCTGACTACGAATTGTTCCGCCAGGTTTTCGGTTCGGATGTAGGTTCAATAAACGTGCCCTCCGGACAGCATACGCCTGATTTGGTTCAGGACAGTGCCAATATGATTGATACGGCGGATTACGAAATATTAAGATCAAATTTCGGCAGTTGTCTGCCATAATAATAAAATGAACAGAAAACAGCTTGTTACCTTATTGATAGTCGCAGCATTGATTATCATTCTGCCTTTGATAATTTATGTTGCCAGGCAAAACCAGGATATCCGCAACCGCGCCCAGGGGTCAAATGAGGTTGGTTTGCGCTTTGACCCTGCCTCCGGTACTTTTGCACCCGGTCAGGACGTGACTATAAATGTGGCTGTATACAAGACTGCCTCCAGGACAATAAATGTTTCCGGTGTCCAGTCGGTTTTGAATATCAGCACTAAATTTGACATTGTTTCCGCCAACTGTGAAGCTCCGTTCAACGGCTTGCCTTTTACGAAAATAAATAATCAGGCAGTAACATTCATGTGTGCTATACAAACAGGCTCCAATCCGGTAACTCTCACTAATGCAAATAAAATATTCGCTAAAGTAAAAGTAAGACCTAAAAGCGGAACAACCGGTAATGCGCCGGTTAGTTTTACTTCGACCAGGGTGACGGAAGCAGGCGTGCCGAACCAGGCTCCGGATGTCTCTAATGCCGGTACAAATTCGACTTATATTATTAGGCAGGGGAATATTACGCCTACTGATTCCATAACACCGCCTGTTGATCCGTCTCTGACACCGGAACCGACTGTTACTGGCGGACCGTCTCCGACATCACCGGTTGGAACTGCCAATGTTATTTTTGAGCCGGCTGCCGGTAATTTACCGCCTGTTTCCGCTTTTAAAATATTGGCCAATATAGGTTCAGAAAAGCTGGCTTTTGCCCGCGTCGCTTTTACCTTTGATCAAACGAAAGTGAATTTGGCTTCGGAAATCGCCCCTAATGTAAGTCTGTCAACTGTGGTTGAAAAAACTTCGATGACTGCGGCCAATTCATCAGGACGAGCTGTAATCGTCATTGCCGCGGCGCCGGCAGACAGTCTGCCTTCCGGCCAAGTCGGTATTGCCGAAACACAATTTAAGAGTATGGTCTCCGGCAACGATACAACTCAAGTCCAGATAGATGGAAGCGATATCCAGTTAGTCAACGATTCAACTGTCGTTATTCCCTCCTCCGGCGGGACTTTAGACCTGACTCTGGGCTCATCAGATATTTCGGTAACTCCGCCCGGATCCGGAGACTATACCATCGATGTGGGCGAAAAAGACAGTTTGTTGATCAAAATCGGGGAGGGTATAGCGGCTGATGTTAATTTGTCATTCGATCCGCCTCAGGGAAACCTGCCGCCTGACGGAACATTCAAGATCATGATGTCGGCACCGGGTAAAAATATTGTTTTTGGACGGGTTGTTTTCACCTTCGATAACACGAAAGTTAATTTAGCCTCCGAGATTACCACCAATCCGAATATGACTTTTATTATCGATAAAACCACCCAAGCCTTAGCCAATTCATCAGGCCGGGCAGTTATCGTCATTGCTGCCGCCCCTGCCGATACACCGCCAAGCGGAGATTTTGAATTTGCCAATATGACATTTACCTCTCTTACGCAGACAGTCAATGATAAGACGCAAGTTGATTTTGACACTGCCGATATGCAGATAGTCGATGACAGTTCATTCGATACCGGTTTAACATATTCTGTCGAGCCGTTGATATTGACATTAAACGGCACTGGTCCTGGAAATGAACCGCTGATCCGCTTTGCGGTAACTCTCAACCACACCCAGAACAATCCTGATATGTATTTTAAATTAAGGGTGAAGGATGATTTGTTTTTCCTGGATAATCCCAACATTCCTCCGTCTTCCTGCGAAGTACCCGGACCCGGAGAAAAGGATTATCTGGTTCCGATGAGATTTGAAAATGGAGCTTACTGGCCTGTTTCGGGTGTTCAGTTGCTTGACGATTCTCCCGATGATATAAATAAACCGAAATTGGATGTGACTCCGGACGGTTATGTCGCTCTTCCCGGCCTAGAAGGCGATAAATACTACACTCTTTTGCTTAAAACCAGTAAATTCCGCGGCTCCCGCATGGCCCAGCACCTTTACCTGGTCCCCGGCCTAAATCCTGTCTTTGACTGGACAGCCGATCCTTTGGAACCGGGAGATCTGCCGGATCCCAACAACAACTTAGGCCAGGATTGTACCGTAAATTCAATAGACATCTCTCTCATTGTCGGCAGGATCGGCCGGACGGACACACCTTCATTGGACATTGCCGATGTCAATTTTGACGCCATTGTCAATGCCAACGACGTCTCCAAAGTAGTCAATACTTTGTCTACCAAGCCAGATGATGATTTATAAAAATTTGTCAGAAACAGTTTGGGACTAAATGAAAAATGATATGAAAAAAATAATAATAGTCCTGTTCACCTTAAGTTTGCTTCTAGTCGGCATTATCTATTTGAGAAACAGAGGTAAACAGCAGTTGAATGATCTTTCAGGCCAGAAAGAGCTTATTCAGCCAAAAGAGGTGACAGAGAAAAATCCCAATTCCATGTCCCTGGTATCTCCCGGTAGGGTAAAGATCGGCTCCGTATTCTCTGTAGATGTTAATTTTACTACCGATAACGCCAACATCTTCGGGGCTGACGCCGTTCTTTTATATGATCCGGAATATTTAGAGGCAGACAAAAACAGCCTGGAAAAAGGCGATTTTTTTCAAGAATATCCGCGTACGACAGTTGACGGAAAAAACGGTATTATCAAAGTCACCGCTTATAATTCTTCCGAAAGCCCGCCTTTAAATACACCGGTCAATTTTTTCAAAATAAATTTTACCGCCGTTAAAGCCGGGGCTACTGAAATAAATTTTGATTATCTCCCCGGTGCGACCAATACCACCACTTTGGTAGAGAGTGAGACGAGCAGGAATATTTTAGGAAGTGCGAATAATCTGAAGCTGACAATTGAAGAATAATAAAATTATGAAGAATTTTCGTCCATGGCTTATTATTATTGCCTTTTTTCTGATTTCAGCTGGAAAAACCGAGGCAGCCGGTATACCGGGTTACAAACTGGAATTGGCTGATCCCAACCAGACAATTTGCAACAACAGTATTTTCCAGGTAAAAGTCTATATCAATACCGACGGGCAGGAAGCAATCGGAGGCGATGTCCTCTTAAATTTTGACCCGGCCAAATTAAATATCCAGTCAGGAGAAAGCGCTAATTTTTTTACTTATTCTTTAGATACGCCGCTTTCGGGGGTAAACAATAAATACCTTATTTCTTCATGGGAAGAATCGACTACCCGGGCTAAAACATCAGCTGATTTTGATCTTTTTTATACGCTGAATGTCAAAGCTGTTTCAGCCGGTTCTTCACAGCTGACCTTTAACTGCACCAACGGTACGGAAGCGGATACCAATATCAATTTGGCCTCCGATTCCACCGATATCGTAGCCTGTCCTTTGCCGCCTATCACCATCCCGGTCAGCTCTTCCTGTCAGGGTAGCGGGCCGACTTCACCTCCGCCGCCCCCGCCTGATGCGACGACACCTCCTGTCCAGGATCCGACCGCAACTCCCGGCGGTAACGGTATCGGAGATACTACACCTCCCACAGCTACACCCGTGCCTCCAACTCCAACTGCGACAGCCACACCGACAGCAATTCCGCCGACCCGGACTCCCACTCCAACTTCTGCAATTGAGATTTTGCCCAGAGCCGGTTTAACTGAAGTTACTCTGGGAGCTTTGGGATTGGGTAGCATCTTGACGATCGTCGGCTTATTATTTATGTTATAAAAAGAAGATGAATTTAGGCTCTTTCCAAAAAAGGACGAAATATATACTGCTGGCTGTCATCAGTATTTTTATTATCGTGGTTACCATTTTTTTAGGAAAAGGAGCTTCCGAATATTTTGCCAGCGCCTCCGACTGTCCGGTCTCAAATGTCAGGTCTGAAAATGTCGGACCGAACAGTGCTGTTATCAAATGGGATAGTGATGAGGAAAACCAGGGCAGGCTGGAATACGGCACCAACAGTGTGTCACTGACCTTTAATTCGCCTGAGCCTGCTGCGCAAACCAGGCATACATTACCGTTGACTTTGCTGACCCCCAATACCATTTATTATTATCTTGTTTCAGTCGGAAATATCCGTTGCGATTCGTCAGGCCAGAAATGCGAAGGGGAGAGTTGCGTGCCGTATTCATTTACGACAGCCTCAATCGGTATTCCTGAAGGTACAGTGGAGACTATCCCGACCAGAAGTGCATCGCCAAGCGCTGAAGGCAAAGATAGCCCGGCACCGACCAGTTCGCTGACGCTTTTCTGTAAAGCTGTCCAGGCCAATATCGGCAAAAACAGCTCTGTAGCGGCCGAATGGGCCTCGATAAAAACCTACGATATCGACGGCAACGGCATCATCAACGGCCTCGATGTGGTTAAGTGCCAGAAATCAGGCAAGTGATTTTTTCCCTAGACTTTTTTGCTTTTTTGAAGGTTTTTCCATTTTTCATATTTCAATCTGCATATATCCATAAAATTTAGATTGATCGGGAGTGAGTATAGTTTTCCCCATAATAAATATTCCAGGAAACGTTTAATATACGGATCCAGATGTTCTTCGATTTTCGGCCAAGCCCGTTTGACCTCATCAGCTTTAAGTTTTTCTCCGTCCAGGCCGTAATTTATAAGTTGTGTCAGCCGCCAGAGTTTATACCCTTCCGGATCTTCTTTTTTAAACCTTGCCTCATCGACATTCCAATTGAGCATATCTTTATATTATACTACCTGCTCCTTTTATTCTGATTCTATTTTCAGTAATAACGATAAATGAATCTGAAAATTCCAATTTCTTAAGAAAAAGAACTTTTAATCTCTCAATTTTCAATTCAGACAATTCACTTTTTAATCTGAATAGAATAATTCCTTTGTGGGGTAATTTTTGTTGATAAATCAAAAAGCCAAAATCTTTATCATTGGTAATGATAACCCTTTTTTCTTTATTAGCGATTGATAATATTTCCAAATCTTCAAAAGACGAATAATCTTTAGCGACTGAAGTGGCGTCGTAGCCTTGATCTTTTAAGAACTGGTAAATTGCCAGATGAAAATTTTCATCTACCAGGAATTTCATGAAGTTAAGGGGTAGATTCGTTCTTCTTCGACGAGCTCCTTAGCATACCAGATTGCCGCTTGGATGTCTTTTTTTGTGAGTCTGGGATACCCGGTGATGATTTCATTGATATTCATGCCTTCGGCCAGCATTTTAAGAATAAGTTCCACTGGGATCCGGGTCCCGGTGATAATCGGTTTACCCACCAGAATTTTTGGATTGACAGTAATGTATCTTTTGTAATTCATGATAATAATTATACCACCACTAGCAAATGCTTTAAGGACAGTCCCGGGATTTGACAAAGCCGGCATTTACTGCTTCTTCTGCGGTGCAGAACCAGGCATCTTTTTCTTTTAAATTGACGGTAATTTTATCGTAGTTATAGCAATCGGGCAGATGGTAGATTTTGGTTTTGGTGTCTTTCCGGTAATTTTCCTTGATGAGACATCCCTCCTTTTGAGAATTTTGACATCTCGAAGACCAGATGCCTCTCTTGGCATTTTTAGCATTACCTTCAGCCAGTTCCAGTTCATGAGCATAATCGGCGTATTTGGGTGCAAAGGAAGATATTGGCAGCAAGAGAAGTAATCAGAATAACCGCCAAGTACGGGAAAGTTTTTCCTCGGGGCTGTTTCATACATCTTAAAGTATAGTCACCTATTCAAAGAAGGACAAGCGGATGAATTTTAGCTTTGCAAGGTTAACTTCACAAGGGCAGCCCTTGCAAATATGTAGACAGAGTCTATTTACGAGTAAAAATTATAGCACTAATTCTGCCGAAAATTTTACTCAATGATTTTTGAATTTCTTTTTCTTTCTGCTTTTTCCTTCGTTGAGCTTCATAAGCTGTTATTGAAGGATAGACATCGGCATAAATATGGGGAGGGAATTCCAATTGCCATAGGGGATAAAGACCGCTGCCTGGCACGAACTTCTCTCTTCTTAATAAGTCATACTCTCTGTCTCCACGCACCTGATCGTTACCGAATATTTTGGTTAAAAACTCTTGTATATTAGGATAAATTGTTACTTCTATTTCCTCCGCTTCTTCAGATTGATTTTCTTCTCCTCCGGCAAGAGGAGTGGTTAAATCAATTTGAGCATAAAATTTGAGTTCACTATAGCCTCCGCCGGAGGCAGCGCTACCACCCGTAGGCGCCTTATCTTCCAGCACATCTTTCCATTCCACTTCTTCATAGGAGTAATTTATATCAGCCGCATTTTTCCTTAATGCTCCAACAAGGCTAATACGAATAACATCAAGTGTCCATTGATGTTTCCATTGTTCAAAGGTATTGGCATGATGGCCGATCGTTTTTTGTTCTTTCTGATACTTTTTGTATTCAACTTTCAACGCCTCTCTGATTTCTGCCGATTCAGTGTCTAGTATAATGGCTGTTCCGTAGGCATCGAGTATTTTTTCAGGTTTTCGGCCTCCTTCCCACATTTTACGAAGGAAATGCAGGATATTCTTATCATGGGTCAGTTCAAAAAAATAGATAGGTACATCTTTATATAAAAGTTTTGTTTTACGGTGGTGTGCTAAAACTCCGCGTGTATCTGCCTCATAAATTTGACTGGCTACACCTCTTCCGTCATTATTGAAATTGAGAATATAGTGTTCTTCCGGATTATCCCGCTCCATTAATTCGCGGCTAAAACTCAGATATTTACCGATATAATCATCAGCGGGAAGCCGGTTCATAAAAGAGAAAGCGGAGATATTGCCTATAAAATTGGGACGCTGGCATAAATTATCAATCATTCTTCGCCAAAAATAGGTACTGCGATGTATTGCCGGATAGTATCTTTGGAGAGCTTTAGCAATCAAAGGCATTTCAAATACCTTAAGCCGGGCGTCGAAAATATTTTGCGGAGAGAGCACTGTGATATCCCCCCGGTTTGTTTCCTGGTATTGGTCATAACCGAAAGCATTAAAGAGTAATTCTTCCAGTTGTGAAACTTCCGATTCAGGTGATCTGGCTAGAAGAACCGGGGCGTTAATCTTTTTGGCTGTTTGCGGAGCAATATCTTGCTGGATTTCATCATTATATTGGTTATAGAGAGCTGATATCTGCGGAAACTGGGATTTGGAGATACCAAAATGCCGATCAAATTCTTCATAAAGGTAATCTTGCCATAATTTTAATAAAAGCAGATTCTTTTCTGAATTATCGGGATCACTTTCGCTCAGTTTTAACTTTCTTAGAAGTTCTATTCTGAAATAGCGGTCTTCTGCCGTTTCTGGTCTCATAGATAGTTGCTCTAACAGTTCCGGTGAAATATCCAGCCCTTCAAGTTTTCCTGATGATCCCCTTCGTTTTCTATTAGGTGTTAAAGCATAATCAATAAAATCAGCAAAGCGGCTGGCATATTCAGGACCAGCGACAGCCAAATATTCAAGCTCATCCTGGGTCATATCTTCAAGAGGTAACCTGGCAGCTAAGAGTTGTCCCTGGATTGGATGGTGAGTGGCTTCAAAGATATCGTCCTTAAAAAGCACCCGGTGCCAAGCCTGGACGAATTCCTGCTTCATGGTCTGATTCTTTTGCTGCCTGCATTGCTTGTGACTGCCCTCTGCCGGCAGCTTCTTTTCAAAATCAGATAGAAATTGCTGATAAGCTGCCTGAAAAACAGAAGGATTTTCTGCTTTTTTGGCAATTGCCTGATACTCTTTTTCCGCCTTTTCTTTTGGCAGTTTTCCGTATTTAGGGTGGTTATTGGAGAAAAAAATCAGTTGTTTGAGAAGTTTTAGACGAAATAAGACTTCAGTTGAAGATATCGCTTTGATAATATTTTCACGGACGCTGATGACATTTGCTTGTTCAACCTTTACCCCCTCTGCTTGGCGTTCAGCATTTTCACTGTTTAGATTCCCTATAATCGGAAATTCATGACCCTGATGACGCATGCGGTTGTGATTAAGTATTTTTTTAACCTGACTGGGCGGAAGACGGACAACATCCGAAATATTTTTTTCGGAATAGAAAGAATAAGGGATAAAATGTGATGGTGCTATTAGAGTAGTAAAGAATTCTACTCGGCCACTTTTGCCATTGTTAAAAGTGTAGCTTCGGGGATTACTGTCAAGAAGATGGACTTCACGTAAGCGGATTCCGGAAAGATCAATTTCTTCCTGAACCAGACGGCAGGAAGCCAAAGCTACCATTGCGTCAGAGTGTTCATCGGGGTTTATTTCGTTCTTGCTGACCAGGTTATCAGCCAAAACTTCATCCGAGGGGAGGATTTTACCACCGGGAGGCATAACGGTCATTTTCTCAAATGAAGGAGGACCGATAGTTAACCAGAAAGAGCGCGTCAATTCAATTTTATCAAGTCCATTTTGGGATGAAAACGCTTCATCAGCAGTTTCTTCAATTCCGATAGGCTGATTGACAATAACACGGACTGCAGGCGTGAATTTAATTGGTCCTGATTCAACTTGAATCCGAGAAACCAGTTCTTGTATAGCCATATGCAAAAAACCTCCCGATTTATCTTTCAGGGAGGTCAGTTTTTAATAATTGAACAGTTTTTTAACCTAGACCTCCAGGTCCCGATTCAATCGGGAATAAAAAATGGAGGCAGAGCCAGGTAAAATGATATCTCATAGAATAGGAGTATTTTAACCAATTGAAGCTGAAAAAGTCAAATGGGAAAACCCTATAATTTGCTAGTAAGTACAGGAAAAACTATAATTCATAAGAATTAAACCATAAGAAACTGATATTATGCCGATCGAAAATCTGAATAATTTGTACAGAATGCCGGCTCAAAACAGAAGTGCCGGGATTTATTACAGATTGGATACTATCCCATCCAGACGCATATTACAGCATACTTTACCAAGACTGGATAATGTAATTTACCCATTTAATTCGATTCCTTCCGACTACAACCCGGACCGGGTAGGCAGTTATAACCCTCTTGAATTAAAATTTTCCTCCGATCCAGAAGAAGACACTAAAGTGAAAGGTTTGATGGCTGAATTATTCGATGGCTGCAGCAGATATATGGATTATGATGAACTGGCAAAGATTGATACTGCTATGGCTCTGATGCATTACGGTCATCAAAACCAAAAGAGGGATAGTGGAGATCCCTACAGCACACACCTACTAAAAGTCACCTTGCCGCTGGTCCAAAAATATCAAATGGATTGGGAAACAATTGCCTCGGCTTTATGTCATGACCTTTTGGAAGATTCAGATATGAATGGCTATCCGGTTACTAAAAAAGATCTTGAAAAATTCTTATCTTCAAATGTAGCCGAAACAGTAGATATCCTCTCAAAGGTTAGATTCGAATCGCTTGTCAGAGAAGAATATGTCGATAAAATAACCCGGGCGGAACTACTCAAATCATTACACTATAATCCCAGGGTAGCGGTCATTAAAACTTATGACCGCATCCATAATTTAGAGACTATCATCTCTGTACCTGATCCCATAAGCCGGGAACAGAAAGCATTGGAAACCTTGCGTTATTATGTGCCCTTAGCTAATTTTCTCGGTTTATATGATGAGGCACAGAAATTAGCCAGATTGGCTTTGGATGTAACCGAACCGGAGCTGGTAATGAAAATAGAAAAAGTCCAGGAAGACTTTACGGCCTTAGTTTCTGAAGTGAATCCTGAAACAGGCATGAGCTATCTTGATGAAGTCAGAGACAGAATTGCCAATGTTCTTGGGAGAAATCCAAAAAATATTAAACTTTATATTTCAGATATATTTTCCGTTTATAACAACTTGTTTGGGGCAAAAACTCCGGATACAAGTCACTGTTTTCTGAGGGTCGATCTAGAATTTAATTCTAAAGAAAAATGGTTGGATTATGCCTGGCTGGCCAGATTACATTTATCAGCTGATAAGTCAAAGGATTTTGATATGGAAGAGTCGATTAATTTGGAATCTGTCAGGGAAAAAATATTATCCAATAGATTAAACTCATTGGAATTCTACATGCGCACTAATTTTGCTTTAAGATCCAGATTGAAATTCAATTTTTATCCTCAAGGAGGTATAAAAATTGCCCAAACTCCGATTACTGATCTTTATTACCACGAAGCAGCCGGGTCTCAGAATGAAAAAGACAAACAGACGAAAATAAGGCACCTCAATAGTTTACGAAAATGGGAACAGATAACCCTAAACCTTGGTACTGATATTGATGAGATGGAGACAAGTGAAATAAGCCAGCGGCTTGACCGGCTTGATCCTAATAAAAAGGAAATTATTGAAAAAAGCGCTGATGATAAGTTAAGAACTTGGTATATTGATAGCGGTTCGACTGTCCTGGATTTTATTGTTTATAAATTATACGATTCTGAAACCGGATCAGTATTGCCCTTATTGAAAATCGAATCTATCAAAGTAAATGGTCAGTTGGTGACACCTGATTATATGCTCAAACCAAGAGATGAAATAAGTTATACCCTCTCAGACTCAGTAATTTTTAAACTCCGTTGGATTAGAGCACTGAAGACTTCTCCTGATGAAGTGAAAGAGCATTTTAAAATCTACTTTCGGGAAAGATTATTAGGACCTGATGCGGAAAAAGTTAAAAATGATTTATTTGATGAAGCGATCCGTCTGTTGTCCAGTCAAATGAAACAGGAATTATTAGTTCCAATAGAACGTTCTGAATTAGTTCGGAAATTAAATAAGGGCGATCAGTTAATGTATGATATTGCGCTTGATGAAATTAATGATGAAGTGTTAGATGATATTTCCCAAGAACTGGCAGATTACCAAAGAGCCAATGTTAGAGTGCTTAATTTATTCTTTTTAGGGGATTCAAAAGGATTAGATTCTAAAGTTTCAGGTATGATTAGCGGTAAGGGGATTAATTTTTTCAGACATATTGCTTCCGGACCTGTTATAAAAGGAGGACATGCGAAATTGATATACGTTATTGATCTCGGAGATCCGCTTAATCAGGGTATAAACGATGAAGAAATCAAAAAAATATTTGGTATAGTTATAAAAAAATTAGTAAAGAATAGAAAACTCTATTTTAGTCGTGGTGCGATAGAAGATTTTTCACAACTTAATTCACATACAATCTTCTTTAGAGAAACAGAGAGATTTACAGCAGAAAGCGGAAGCGCAGCTGCTTTTTGATTTCGGCTGCATTTTCGGCTGTTGGATACTTGACTAGGTACTATTTTAGGTATAAAATAAGTGCTAATTGGGGTTTATTATATGAATACAGCAATTCAATTAAAAATCAACCTGACGGAGGAATTACAGGAGTTATTAAAGTCAAAAGCAAGTAAATTCGGCATACCATTGACTCAATATGTCAAGCATGTCTTAATGAAAGATGTAGAGGACCAGGAATATCCGATTTTTAAAGCATCCGAGGAAACGGAAAGAGCGGCACGGGAAGCGTTACAACAATTAGATAAAGCAGTGAATGCCAAGAGCTTTTTCCAAAAGCTTCATAAATGATTGCCAAATTTTCGCCGCAACTTCAAAAAGAACTTGAAAAAATTTACCAAAAAGAAAAGAAACTGTCAGATCGCATTGAAAAACAGATAGAGCTTTTTGAAGAAAACTCAAAACATCCTTCCCTTCGTACGCATAAATTATCAGGTAACTTAAAGGATATGTGGAGCATATCTGTAACTTCGAGCATGCGCATGATATATATGAAATTGGATGAAGATAATGCTCTTTTTGTCAAAATAGGCACACATGACGAAGTATACGAGAAGTGAATCAGGGTAATAAGCGGAAGCGGAGAGCCTTTTTGATTTCGACAAAGAGAAGCGGGATCAGCGAAAAGGCAGCAATATAAGCCCATTCCGTGCCGGTGAGATAGGCGGTTTTAAAGATGCGGTTGCCGAATGAAGATTGGACGACAAGATACTGCAGCATGATTGAGAGGCTAACAGCAGTGACCAGATAATGGTTAGATAAAATTCCCAGTTTAAACAGAGAAAGCCTGGTCGAACGGTTATTGAAGGCATGCACCAGTTGGGCAAAGGCCAGGGTGGAGAAAGCCATGGTCTGGGCTGTAGCGTAATTGTAGCGGTTCAGGGCAAACAGATATAGCAGGAAGGTCGAAAAACCGATGACACTGCCTTCTATCAGCATGTAGATCCATCTTTTACGATGCAGAAGCCCTTCCGAAAGGTCGCGGGGCGGTTTTCTCATGACATCGTATTCCGGCGGGTCCATCCCCAGAGCCAAGGCCGGTAAACCGTCCGTCACCAGATTTACCCAAAGGATTTGTATGGGAAATAAGGGCATGGGAGTGCCGAATAGTACAGCTGCCGAGACCACAATAACCTCTGATAAATTGCAGGATATAAGATAGCGGATGAATTTCACCAGATTGGCAAAGATGACCCTGCCCTCACGGATGGCCGTAATGATGGTCGCGTAATTGTCATCAGTTATGATCATGTCAGCCACTTCGCGGGTGATATCAGTGCCGGTCAGACCCATGGCGATGCCGATATGTGAAGATTTGAGGGCCGGGGCGTCATTGACCCCGTCACCGGTGACAGCTACCTGGGTGAGCGGTATTTGCTTGATGGCTTCGATAATTTTAAGTTTGCCCAAAGGGGAAATGCGGGCGAAGACGGAGACGCCGTTCTCAATTGCTATAGAGAGTTCTTTGACTGCCATTTTTTCGATATCTTCTTCCAACAGAATTACTTCATCTCCCATAATGATTTCTGCTTCTTTAGCTATCGTTCGGGCGGTCTCTTTGTGATCGCCGGTAATCATGATAGTTCTGATGCCGGCGCGCTTTGCCTGGGCGATGGCAGATTTGACCTCCGATCGCAGGGGATCCTGCATGGCAGTTAAACCGTAATATGTAAGATCCGTCTCACTGACCTTCTTTTTATCAACTGCCTCCAGAGCTTCTTTCCTTGAGAGCTTTTTTCCGGCAACCAGAAGCACCCTCAGTCCGTCTGCGGCCAACCGGTTGTTTTCCGTCATAATTTCATTTTTCTTATTTAGAGGCAGATTGAGCAAATTAAGCATTTTTTCGGCAGCCCCTTTGCTGTAAAGATAATAATTTCCCCTTTTGTCGCGCGTGACGACACTCATCATTTTCCTATCTGAGGAAAATGGCATTTCAAAAAGTCTTTTATTATTGTTTTTTAAAGTATCACCGTCCAATCCGGCGCGGTAGGAAGCCACCAGGAGTGCTGCTTCGGTGGCATCACCGTATATTTTGGGTTGTTTTGAATCTGCCGAATTTACGGAAGCGTTATTAGCCAGGCAGGCGGCATTTAATAAATTTATTAATTCTTGGTTATCAGTTACGTTTAATAGTTTGTTTTTCTGATCATAAAATTTACCCGATAAAGCATATCCGTGTCCTTCTACTCTTATATTTAAGCTATTGGTAATAATCCTGACGACATTTATCTTGTTTTGCGTTAAGGTGCCCGTTTTGTCAGTGGCAATGATTTTGACCGCACCCAAAGTCTCGACAGCCGGCAATTTCTTGATGATTGATTTCTTTTCAGCCAGACGTTTCACTCCTACAGACAGGACGACGGTGACAATGGCCGGCAGCCCTTCAGGGATGGCCGCCACCGCTAAAGATATGGAGATCAGGAGGCTTTCTATCCATGAAATATTTTGAAAGATATTCAGAAAAAAGATAGTCAGGGTAATGATACCGATGACGGTTGTCAGCATCCGGCCGACCCGCTCCAATTCACGGGTTAAAGGCGTTTTTTCCTTGGGAGTTTCCGCTAAAGCTTGGGCGATTTTACCGATTTGAGTCTCAGGTCCGGTAGCTGTCACAATCGCTTTGCCCCGGCCAGCCACAATTTCAGTATCCTTAAATACCATATTTGTCCAATCTGCCAGTGATAGCTTGGCCGTAAGTTTAAGGCTGTTTTTTGAAACGGACATTGATTCGCCGGTCGACCTGCTTTCATCGGCAGTCAGGGAGAATTCCTCGACTATTCTTGCGTCTGCCGGAATCTTTTGCCCTTCTTCAAGGATAAGCAGGTCGCCAACTACCAATTCTGCTGCCGGCATTTTTTTAATAAGACCGTCCCTGACGACAAAAGCCATTAAAATCTCCTTTTGTTTAAGCGATTCCAGGGTTTTTTCCGCTTGGACCTCCTGGATAAAACCGATGGAAGCATTCAGCATGACGATGGCAAAAATCACCGTGGCATCCAGTACGTCTCCAAGCAGGAGGGAAATGACGGCTGCTACCAGCAGGATGGCCACCAGCAAATTTTTGAATTGCCCGATAAAATTCAGGATGAGCGGGGATTTGAGTTTTTCCGGCAGCAGATTCGGTCCGTTTTCGGCTAGCCGCCTTTTTGCATCTGTGGTATTTAAGCCTGCGGTGAGATTAGTTTTAAACTCTCTGGCAATATCTTCAACCGATTTTTTATAATGCATAAATTTTAACCCCGATTAAATCGGGGTATTACTCTTTTTAGTGCGAACCTAGATTATCCCGCCGATAGAGCCGGGCAGTAAAAACGACAGGAAAAAGTTCATTAGCGGGGAAATGATTTTGGAGACAGGGGAGGCGCCGAAAAAAGGAAAGATCAAAAAAATCAGAAAAATCATGCCGTAGCGCTCCAATTCCAGCCAGTCATGGTAATATTTTTTGGGAAGGAGACCGGCCACTACCCGGAAACCGTCCAAAGGATGGACGGGGATTAGATTAAAAACAGCCAGAAGCAAATTGAAGCGGATAAAAGTTACCAGGATGTCGATCAGAAAAAAATTAAAACCCAATTGGGCTAAATTAATCAGGAGTCGCAGAAGAAATGAGGCGGCAATCGCCATGATGATGTTTGACAGCGGACCGGCAAAAGAAATGACGGCGGAATCCTTTTTGGGATTTTTGAGATTAAAAGGGTCAAAGGGTACCGGTTTTCCCCAGCCGAATCCGGCCAAAAGAAAGAGAATTGTGCCGACCGGATCTAGGTGTGACAGTGGATTGAGGGTCAGTCTGCCTGCCAGTCTGGCTGTCGGATCTCCCAGGCGGTCAGCGGCAGCCGCATGGGAGAATTCATGGACGGCAATGACAGACAGGAGAATAACGGCAAAGATAAGAAAAGATAAAGGATTTTGGAACAACAGGTCTAACATTGTTTTTACTTATTCTATTTGATATAGTATAGCATAAACTTATGGCCAGAATTTGTGATAATTGCGGCAGGGGGATTGCCTACGGAAATGCTGTTTCCCATGCCAAAAACAGGGTAAAACGCTTGTTCAAACCCAATCTTCAAAAATTGAAAGTCCTGCATGACGGGGCTGTCAGGCGGGTCAAATTTTGTACCAGCTGTATCCAGAGGCTTAAAAGGGACAGCCGTTTGGGACCTTTTCGCGTCATTAGCTTTACTCCGACTGCGGTAGAAAGTATTCCTAAGACCAGCAAAATTATACAGCCTGAAAAAAAACATGTTGAAAAAACTCACGAGCCGGCACTTAAGATAGAAGATATCGTCGGTAAGGAATAAAAGTGTCGTATCAAAAGCGCTTCTTTTGGCTGATCCTCATTTTACTGCTGGCTTTTTCCTTAAGATTTTTCAAGATTTCCACCAATCCTCACGATCTGTATATAGACGAAGTTTCGATAGGCCTGAACGCGGCTACTATAGTTGCGGATGGGCGTGATGAGTACGGCCAATATTTCCCGGTATATTTCAAAGCCTTCGGGGAGTACAAATTGCCCATCTATATCTACACTGTGGCCCTGTGGCAAAAAATTAGCGGCCCGACCCCTTTTTCGGTGAGGGCGCCGTCCGCTTTTTTCGGCTCTTTGACCGTATTATTTTTTTATCTTTTAATAAAAGAGACGGGCGCCAAACAAAAAATTGCCCTGATAGCCTCCTTTCTTCTGGCGGTTTCATCCTGGCATTTGCATTTCTCGCGCGCCGGTTTTGAGGCGACGTTAGGCTTATTTTTGCTGGTAACCGGACTCTGGCTTTTTTTCAAATTTATAAATTCCTCATTTTCCGCCTTCCTTTTCAGCTCCCTGATTTTATTCGGCCTTGCCCTTTATACTTATTTTCCATACCGGCTTTTTCTGCCTTTTTTGATTCCGCTCGTTATCTATTATCAAAGGCAAAGATTAAAGGAGGTTTTGTCCCGGAAAAAAAAGACCGTATATTTGTTGATAATCTTCATGATAATAATCCCTTTTCTAAGCGGTTTGTTTTTCCAATCAGGCTTAAAAAGGGCGCGTGATGTTTCTCTTTTCAATAGCGTTCCTACTGATTACGATGATTATTTCACCGAAACCTTACTGGCTCCGCTCACTTTTTACCTTAAAAATTTCAGCAGTTATTTTTCTTTGGATTTCCTCTTTTTTATAGGGGACGGTAATGGCAGGCATTCATTGAGGGAGGCAGGCCAGAATTCAGTTTTTCTACTGCCTTTAGCCGTTTTAGGTTTGGTCCGGAGTTTAAAAAAAAGGAAATTATCCGACAAATTATTTCTGTCTCTATTTATTATACCGGCGGCGGTTTCCGCTTCTCTATTACCCAGTCCCCATGCGCTGAGGTCTCTGCCGATGGTTTTACCCATTATTTATTTTTCGGCCAAAAGTTTAAGCGTCATAAATTCAAAAAAACGGGCTATTTTCCTTATAATTTGCTCTTTTTTTATTTACACTTTTATCCAATATCTGCACATATATTATGTTCATTATCGCAAAAAAACCTCGCCGGATTGGTCCGGAGGATATCGCCAGACTGTTGAGTTTGTCGCGGAGAATATAAAACGTTATAAAAAAGTTTACGTCACCAAGGAAATGGGTTTTGGCGAAACATTTTTCCGTTTTTATTTACCCCAATCATATCTTGGCAGGGGTAGGAGTCTGCCGCCGAATATAAAATTTATTTCATCACCCTTTAATCCGAAGACTGAAGAACCATTCCTTTATATCGGTCCGCATTGGGAGAAATGGGATGGCCGTAAAATCGGTCAGATCAGAAACAGCGGAAACGATCTGATTTTTAATCTATGGGAGAATTAGGCTTTTGCCATTTGAAGGATCTGCTGTCGACCATTAACACTGCTTTGGTCAGCGATATTACGACCGATAGCGGCATACCTATCTTTTTAGTCAGGATGGTGCATAACAAAATCTGGTACTGGTTTCTTTTTTCCTCGCGCTGTTACCTCTCATATCTAGATCCGGGCCGAATCTTTTATAACGTCTCACCTTTTCTTATGCCGTTTGTCATAGCCTCGTTTAGCGGAAAAAAATGGCGTAAATTAGCAGTGTCGCTTTTATTGCTTTTTCCTATATTTGGGATTACGCAATTTCAACTATTCAATTTGGGGACGAAAATAAATCTGTTCAGGCTTTTTTATATGTTTTTGTCAATTATCGGTTTTATCAATCTTGTCCCGAAAGTAATCCGGGCAAATGGCTTCAGGAAGCGCCGGTCTAAATCTTCAAACCCAAAAACAAAACGCTCAGGAAAATGATAGTCCCCATGGCAGCCGGGGACCAAGGACCCAAAGTTTGATATGTATAACCTGCCAGAATGGGACCGAAAATGCGTCCGGTTGATCCGAATGACTGCAGAAGCCCCATGTTGCCGCCCTGTTCATGCTCTGACGATTTTTCGGATACAAAAGCCTGGGTTAGCGGTAAAAGGTAGCTGTTGCCCAAAGCAAAAATAGTGGTACCGATGACAAAGAACAGGGTATTCCGGGTGATGGCCAGAATCAGCATTCCAAGAGCAGCTGTGGCCGCCGACAATTTAAAAAGCCTTTTTTCCCCGAAAACTTTAACGGTCGAGGTGACTGCGAAAGCCTGGATGAGGGCAGAGACGATACCGCTTAAGGCAAATAGCACAGCCACCTGGGGAATCGTCAGGGATAAGACGTCTTTGGCAAAAAGAGTCATGATGGTAAAGAGGCCCGATTGTGCCCAAAATATAAGAAGGTTAATCATGAAGAGAAGCATGAAGCCGCTCCGTAAAATATTTGGCAGGAATTGCGTGATATGGAAATGTTTTTTTTCATACTTAATTTCATTTTGATTAACGGATTCAGGGAGGAAAAAGTGAGTCAAAAGCACACTGATGAAAGTTATGGCGGCAGCGGCAAAAAACGGGAAAGCAAAGGAAATTTTGGAAAAAAAACCTCCCCACAAGGGGCCGAAAATGAAGCCTAAGGAAATGCCGGCGGCGATAATCCCCATGCCTCCAGCCCGGTCTTTTTTAGATGAGACATCAGCGATATAAGCCTGGGCAATGGAGAGATTGCCCCCGGAAGCTCCGTCCAGAATCCTGGCGATCAAAAGCCACCAGAGTGAGTGGGTCAAAGCCATAATTAAAAAGGACACGATCGTCCCTACTAGGGAAATTAAAAGTAAAGGTTTTCGCCCCCAGCGGTCCGACAACCTGCCCATGATCGGCATGGCAAAGACCTGGGCCAAGGAGAATGCCCCGATCATGACTCCGGACAGGAGGGGAGTACCGCCGTATTTGATAGTCATTAAAGGCAAAAGGGGAAAAACAATGCCGTAGCCCAAAAAATTGACAAAAACTATTAAAAAAATCAGGAATTTGGCAGATTTGATAATTTTAAGCATGAAAAGAAAATTATAGCAGATAGCCTGGAATTGGAAAAACCTGATGGCTCTTTTTTTTACGGCAATTATGGCCGGCTCCGGCTTCCTGTCCGCAAATGAAACATTTTTTCATCTTTAATTCATTATCAATATAAATTTCTTCTATTGCCCGGCCGTCAGGATAAACTTTTATTATTATATAATTGGCAGGTAATTCTTCGATTTCTTTGAATTTAGGTTTTTCGGTAAACTGTTTGCCTTCCAATAAATAAGTTAAACCCAGCTTTTCCGCTTTTAATTCTATCCTGGCTCTGGCTTCTATTTCCTCAATTAACCAGCCCGGTCCTTCACCCACTTTGGCCATTAACAGGCATACCCTGGCTTCAAGGTCAGCATCTGGATTCTTTTTACTGACTCTGTTTTGCGCTTCCATTCTGGCCAAGGGGATTGAGACGCCGCCGCTTCTGCCTGACTTCCAATCGGCAAAAATGATCTGGCTGAAATCCCCCTGATATCCTTGGGCCTTTCCAAATACCGTATCGAGACTGCCGGCAGCAGCGGCGATGATGAATTCTCCTTCGGGGACTCCCTGGCGGGGGATGGTTCTACCCAAAGAATCTCCTTTCGGTAGGGTTGACCACCAGATGACATTTGATGTGCCCAAAGCATCTATATGCTTCTTTTCATGGGCAGCTACTTTCGATCGTTCGCTTACATAACCCTGTTCATAGCCGAGCCAGCCCAAGGGTAAATTTTCGATAGCCATGATGATTTCCTGCTTTTCTATTTCAGCCTGGCTGAGTTTTGAATCAGGGATTTTATAAGTTCCGGGAATGAAAACGGATGCCACCGGTGCTTTCCATTCGGCTGTAGCTGTTGATAGTGGTGGACCTTCTGTTGCCATCAGTCAGGGGGTATTTTACCAGACAAGGGTGAAATTTCAATAAAAATAAGTCATCCTGGTGGAAAATTGCCTATTATTTTTTTCATCTTGACTCATGATTTTCCTAATAAGAATTTGCCCATTTCTTCAGCCAATGGCACTCCCGTCACATCTTCCAACCACAGAAATTGTCCAGCCGGATTTAATTCAAAAAAAACATATTCGTTTTCCGGTGTTTTGGCCATGTCAATAGCTGCAAAATTAAGGCCATAATAATTTTTTAAAGCCAGAAGATTATTCTTGAGTTTATCAGGTAGCGTAACAGCTTTATGAGGAATTGTCGCGATTTTATCACCGGCCTGTCTCCAGTCTATTTTTGCTTCAGCCAATTTTTGCGTATCAAATTCGACAGCGAATATTCTGTTGCCGATGATAGTTATCCTTAACTCACTTTTTTTCCTGATATTTTCCTGAAATAGCGTTGGGCAATTTCTTACTAAAGAAAGATCAATTGACTTATCGATCTTACTGGTAAAAACTGAAAAAGCTTTATTTCCATACTCGGCTGTACCGATACTCATAGGTTTGACGATAACATTTTTTTTATATTTATTTATGAACTGTTTCGCCATTTTCGGGTTATTGGTAGTAATCGTATCAGGAATTGCCAAATGAAATTTAGTGGCGATTTTCAGCTGGGGGAGTTTGTTTGATGCGAGCTTTACTGCATCAGGGTTGTCTATAATCAATGTTTCTTCCGGTAAATACAGAGAAAATGCCCTGATCACGGCCATTAACTCTTGTTTAATAAATTTTGATTTAGGATTGGTGACGTCAAAAGAAAAATCATAAGGTCTTCTGATCCAGATAGACGAAATATTTTCCGATTCGACGTTTCCCACTGGTGTTTGCAACCAAAAAGTGCCTTTTTCCGGATAAAAAGTTATTTGAAAATGTGTATTCAGTCTGTCTGTGTCGAGTCTATACACTTTTCCATTAAGTCTTTCTATTTCCGGAACAAGAATATGCGCGTGGGTATCTGTGCTGTTTGTGAGTATTATTGTGGACTTGTTGTTCACAAATGTTAATATGAGGGATAAGAACTATGAGTCAGCTTGGGTATCATCTGAATAAGAATCGTCAAGTCTTTGGGCGGTATATGTATGATTAGTAAGGGTATATGTCATAGCAGATTTGCTTGATATATCAGACGTGCTGTCTATCGAAGCTGTTTGAGTTTCCGGATTTGATTTTGGTTCCTTCCGGTCGGAAATGAATAATATTCCTATAGAGGTAAGAACCGATGAGGGATATTTCTTGTCTTTGAGTTCTGTTGACCCACCTGATTTTCCGTTTATCAATGATTTTGAATCAGGAATGGGTAGACCATGGGCTTCCATTACCTGTTCATATAGGCTGGTTAAGGGTGCAGTTGCTCTTATATCCGGCGTTTTACTTCCTCCCGGTTTTCCGGAAACCATACCTTCTTTATTGTTTACAGGTAGAATTTTCTCACTCTGTAATTGTTTAATTAGCTCCATAAATAATTTTATTATTTAATTAATGGAGCATGATATCAATATTTATTTAATATGTCAATTCATTGTACTGGAAGATTCTGTTATACCGAATTTTCGGTTAGCATAGCCAAAATTGACCCAATGTCCATCCCTTATTTTTTAGAAAAAATATATTGCCAGAGAAAAGTGAGATCCTGTATAACTGTCTTGACGCCTTGTTTAAATTGTAGTAATATTCCTATACCACATATATAGATAGATACTTATCGATATGTTATGCTCTTGAATATGGCAAAAGTTATTAATTTTGTATATAAATTCCGGACAGATAAACGGCTGACCCAGGAGAACCTGGCTAAATCAGTCGGCGTTTCCCGCCAAACAATTATCGCTATCGAAAAAGGGAATTATACCCCTTCAGTATTTCTGGCCATGAAGCTGGCCAAACACTTTAAATTGAAAGTCGAAAATCTTTTCGAAATCAAACGTTCCCGCTGAAGTTAAAGGGCATTCATGATCCTGCTGCTTCTCTTCGCCTTCATTTCAGGACTGGTTACAATTTTAGCGCCCTGTATCTGGCCATTGCTTCCGATTGTCCTGGCCTCATCTAAAGGCGGTAAAGCTAAATCCTTGGGCATAACCATAGGCATATCCGCCAGTTTTGCCGTCTTGACACTCATGATTTCTTATCTGGTCAGCCTGCTTGGTTTTGATCCTGACAGCCTGAGGCTTTTTGCGGTTGTTATTTTGACCATACTGGGACTATCGCTTATAGTGCCGAAATTTTCAGCCGGACTCGAAGCTGCTCTTTCAAAAATCAGTTCAAGCGGAGGAAAATGGCGGATTGAGGGCAACAGTTTTCTTTCAGGGCTTGTCACCGGGGCTTCTCTGGGGATTGTCTGGTCACCCTGTGCCGGACCGATATTGGCTTCGATTGCCGCTCTGGCAACCACCAGAAATGTGAATTTCGGCATCATACTGGTAACACTGGTCTACGTTACCGGTTTATCCATACCGCTTTTTTTCTTTTCTTACGGGAGCGGTATCTTTATCAGCAAAAGCAGATTCCTCAGTAAATATACCGGCCGCATCCAGCAAGTTTTCGGCGGGGTCATTATCCTGACGGCAATCGTTGTATATACAAATTATGACAAGGTGCTCCAGGTTAAATTGCTGGAATCATTTCCCTCATATACCAAGTTTATATATGACCTTGAGGGCAACCGGTCTGTTTCGGAGGAACTTGACAGGTTGACGGGGAATTCAAAAGCGGTTGATATGAAGGGCAAGGTATTCCGGCCGGTGGACATGCCGTCTGACGGAAGCAATGAACCATTCCTGCCCAATTACGGACCGGCAGCTGATTTTACGGGCATTATCAAATGGTTGAATACGGATCGCGCTCTGACAATGGAAGATTTACGGGGCAAGGTGGTTTTAATTGACTTCTGGACCTATACCTGCATCAACTGCATCAGAACCCTGCCGCATGTCACCTCCTGGCATGAAAAATACCGCGATAAAAATCTACTGGTGGTGGGTGTGCATACCCCGGAATTTGAATTTGAAAAAAAGACGGAAAACGTACAGATGGCCATCAAACAATACGGCATTGAATATCCGGTCGCCCAGGACAATAATTACAGCACCTGGAGAGCCTACAACAACCGCTATTGGCCGGCTAAATATTTGATTGATAAGGATGGAAATTTGCGCTATTTCCATTTCGGGGAGGGTAAATATGAGGAAACGGAAAAGGCAATCAGACAACTTATTAAAGAAACAGGGGCTGATCCGAATGAAATCGAAACTGCTCTTACGGATGCTACCCCCAGAGGCAGTCAGACTCCCGAGACATATTTAGGCAGTGGGCGGGCAGAGCGTTTCCGGGCGGATAAACAGCTTACCTACGGCAGCCGGGTTTATAAAAGGGAGGAAAATTTGCCCCTGCATAATTTCACTTACGAAGGAAAGTGGGAAGTCGCTCAGGAATATTCAAAAGCAGGCGCCGGTTCTTCTCTATGGCTGAAATTTTACGCTTCAAAAGTCTTTCTGGTCATTCATCCCGAAACGGGAAAAGCAAATAGAATTAAAGTTTATCTTGACGGAAAAAGTCAAAAAGAGGAGATTCAGATTAGCGAACCGAAACTATATGAAATAATTAACCTGCCGGCAAAAGGCGAGCATCTTTTAAAACTTGAGTTTCTTGATGAGGGCGCCTCACTTTTTGCTTTTACCTTCGGATAACCTATAGTTGCAAAATTTGTCCATTTATGGTATTTTACCCCACTAATTCGGTTTCAATTGATTTGCCATATATGGATAATAATGACAATCTTATTGTAGGCGAAAAACTGCAGCAGCAGTTGTCACATTTAAGCCCTGTCGCCCAAAGGGATATCGAGTCATGGGTTGTCAATACCGTTAAGATCAGGATTTTAAAGAAATTCGAAGGATTTTTGGAAGCAGAGGGCATGAAAAATTTGAGGAACCTGCTTTTGTCCCCGGTATTTTCGCTGAAGGAACTCTCCGGAAGAATCAAAGAGCAGGCTCCGGAAATTACCACTCTTTACTTTAAAGAGCTTTTCAAGGCTATGGATGAGGTTGAAGGCAAGCTTTCCCCATAACCGGCCAGAAATTGTCTCCAGGCAACCGGTTTTTTTCCTTCCAGCTGAACTGTTTTAGGATTAAATCGCCAATCTGTCAGTTCTCCTTCTATGATTTTCAGCCTTTTTTTCCCGGTTGAAAGCGCTATTTCCGTCCAGACACCCGGCCAGGGGTAGAGCGCCCGGACCGATCTTTCCAAAGCTTGCGCCAGGCTCGATGCATGGGTAAGGGCAAATCTGATAGCTGAATCTGCCGAAAGCGAATATTGATGTGCTTTTTTGCCGGAAAGCGCCTCTAAAAACATGGACCAGGGTACAAAGCCGTCGTTTCTTTGCAGAATTTTAGTATAGGTGGTTTTTGTCTCATCCTGTTTTATTGGTTTTATTTCACCGGAAATAAAGCCGTTGATAATTTCCGGCAATATTTCTGCGGCTTTCTCAAAAAGGGTTGAATATAATTCAGCGGTTTTTTCGCGGCCCTGAAGGCTTATTTTTTGCTGATGGATGATATTTCCTGTATCCATTTTGCCGGCCATTGTCTGATAGGTAAACCAGGCTTGCCCGGCTCCCGACAGGAGAGTGTATTGAACGGGGGATGCTCCCCGGAATTCCGGCAATTTGGAGAAGTGGATGTTGATAGTGCCGTAGCGGGGCAGGGAAAAAATTTCGGCAGGTATGATCAGTCCGTAATCGGCCGCCAAAGCCAAATCCACTCCGATTTTATGAATTTCCCCTTTTAAAGAGAGCAATTCCGCCTTATTTAAAGGCTCAAAGAGTCTTATCTTACCGGCAGCAAAACCGGCCGCCACAGAACCCTTTTTGGCAATAATTGCTTCGAGCAGAAAATGAGTTGAAACGGATTTAATGATCGGCAGGCAATAGGCGGAGGAACCGAAAAAGACAGCCTTCATATTTCCAGTTCAATCAATTTTTCCTCGCCTTTTTCATCGTCTTCTATCCTATAGAGCTTTTGTTTTTGCTCGAGTACCCTTTGGGTAAACAGAATCCCGTTGAGATGGTCTGTTTCGTGCTGGACAATGGTGGCCATAAAACCGGAAAAGACTTTTGTTTGTGTCTGTCCGTTAATATCCAAATATTTAAGTTTGACTGTTTTTGGTCTTTTGAGATAGCCCCAGACATTGGGAATGGACAGACAGCCCTCCAGTTTTTTCTCCTTACTTGCCGAAGCCTTGCCGTGCGTCGCCAAAGGCTTTGCCGGCGGCGCGGCAGAGGCGGGTCTTTCAATTTCAGCCAGATTTTTGGAATATTCAATAATTTCCGGATTGATGAAAACATCCATTTCGGAATTTTCTTCAGGTTTGGCGATGAAAATTTTTAAAGGTATACCAATTTGCACAGCTGCCAACCCGACTCCTTTGGGATTGTCTTTTTCGATAAGCGTGCGTTTCATTTGACTTACGACATCCAGGATTTTCTTATCGATTTGCCCGATAGTTTTAGAAGGTAGAGTTAAAACAGGATCAGGTACGTGAACGATCATTTAATTTCCTCCAAAACCTGCTTGGCTTCTGCGTCATTAGGATTAAGCCTGGTGAGGATAAAATTGATTGATTTCAGGGCTTTTTCTTTTTGCTTGTCGCGGTTATAAAAAAGAGCTTGGGCCAGATAGGCATCGCGGAAATCTATTTTCAGTTTGATGGTATTTTCCAATTCGCGGAATGCCTCTTCTTTCCGCTCTACTTGGTCGTACATCAGAGCCAGATTATAACGGATTTTCGGATCGGCCCACGAGAGTTCCCGGGCTTTCTCCAGAGCCTCAATGGCCGGATAAATCAGACGGCTGTCTCCTTTCGACAAGCCGTAGAGTACGCGGGTTTTGGTTTTCCAGAAAATGACATTGTTAGGAGAGATAGCCAAAGCGCGATCGGAGGAAGCCAAGGCTTCTTGCTGAAATTTGGAAGCTTGAGTTGCCTGGTCATCTGCCAAAAAGCCCAGCGATATTTGGGCAGAGGGGTAGGCCAGCTCATCGTAATATAGCGGTTCTTGCCCATTGAGCTTTATGGCTGTCTGCAGATTTTTATAACTTTCGCCGAATTCCTCTATTCTTGATTTATTATGACCCCGGGCATAATAAAAGTCAGCCAGCCATAGCCTGCCTAAATACAAGAGGACTGTCAGGCAGGCTAAAATTAGCGTAAATACCGCTGTCTTTTTACCCCCGGAAAAATCTGCCTCCGGCGTCTCTTTTTTTCCCTCAGCTACATTATATATATAGACAAAGCTCGGGATTAGATAGAAAAAAAGCTGGGTGATAACTACCGAAAAACCGAAGAAATTAGTGACTGCAATTGACAGCCAACCGGCAAAAAACCCGATTAAAATTGCATTATGGATATTTTTATCATTTTTATTCTTAATGCCTGATTCATCATTCCTGATCCTTTTCATCATCCAAACAATAAAAACCCCGATAAATAATAGGTAACTGCCCAGGCCAAACACTCCTGTGGTGGCCGCGTAATTCAGGAATTCATTATGAGCTTTGTTGTATAAAAAATCCCATTCCGAGGTCAGGTTATGTGCCGCCGGCCGGTATTTATAAAAGGAGAAAGCAAAGGTTTCCACTCCTGTCCCGATCAAAGGATAATGTTTAAAAACGTCGATAGCACCTTGCCAGACATATTTGCGGATAGTGCCTGATTCCGTGATGCCGATGTCGATGATTGAGTCCCCCAGCGGTTTTTTTTCTTCCTTTTCAAAATTGCGGTCGTGGGGTTTTGTCAGTTCCGGCAGGGTAAAACGGTTGATTTGGGCAAACGGGGAGCCGAAAATGAAAATTAGAATTAAGAATAAAGAACTATGAATTATAAATTGGGTTATAATTTTCTTCCTGAAATTAAATAATAAGTAAATCCAATAGACGGGCAAAGTCAGCCCGATGGCAATCATGCCAGAGCGGGACTTGGTAAAAATCAGAGTCATGAAAAAAATAAGGGACAAAATATAAAAGGGGAGGCTTTTCGAAAATTTTTGGCCGGTTAAGGCAAAACTTAAGGATAGGGGGATAAGAACGGTTAAATAAGCCGCCAGCCAGTTCGGCTGTCCCAAGGTTGAAAAAACCCGGTTTTGCACGTCCTGGATCCAAATATTTTTATCAATACCCAATCTTTCCAGGATGCCGTAGACGGAAACGAGAAAACCGGAAACGAGGATAACGGTTAGGAGGTTTTTTATTTTTTCCTTGGGAAAATTATTGACAAAGGAAAAATAGAGCAAGGTGTAAGCGATGCTTGAGAGTAAACCGCCGTTAAAGCGGCTGTAATAGCCGAAAATCGAAACATGCCGGTCCCAGGAAAAAATGGTGGAAACTATTTGGCTTAGCAAAAACAGCAGAAGGGGCAGATCAAGAGGAGTCCTGACCAGCGGTTTCCTGATCGTAATAATCTTTATCAGCCATAAAGTGCTGATGATGACTGTCAATGCATAAGTCAGCATCATTTTGTTGTACTCAAAAAGCTCGAAGTTTACATGAGTCAGGAAAAGGGGTACCAGGAAAAAAAGCAGGTAAAAGGAATAAACAATAATAATACTTAATCTGTTTGACATGGTGTCTCTTAATAAAGATTCTAACATATCTTCTCCATTCCTTCTTGCCTATTTGTCTGCTAAAATAAAGCCAAACTTGTTCTTAGTTTATGTTAAATTTTATCTTCGGGCTGTTTTCCCATGATCTGGCCATTGACCTTGGGACCCCGTACAATGCTTACTTCCTCCCGAGGTCTACGTCCTCGCGTCGGAAGAGCGCATATACGGGGCGGGCTGAAGATGGGAGGTTATCATGCTAAATTTCCTCTTTGGTTTATTCAGCCACGACTTAGCCATTGACCTTGGTACTTCCAACACCTTGGTTTATGTCAAAGGCAAAGGCATTGCCGTGAGGGAACCTTCGGTCGTGGCCCGGCATAAAAAAACCAAGAAAATTTTAGCGGTCGGTTCGGAAGCCAAAAAAATGCTGGGAAAGACACCGCTGCAAATTATCGCCTTCCGGCCGTTAAAAGACGGGGTGATTGCCGATTTTGACGCTACCGAAGCCATGCTGAGGCACTATATCAATATAGTTCACGAGAGACCGAACAGTTATATTCCCAGTGTCCCCAGGCCGAAAGTCGTCATAGGTATTCCTTCGGGTGTGACTGAAGTGGAAAGAAGGGCTGTCCAGGATGCTGCACTTTCAGCCGGCGCCAGATTGGCATACCTGATAGAAGAGCCTATGGCTGCTGCATTGGGAGCTAATTTGCCGATTGAGAAACCTTCTGGCAGTATGATTGTGGATATCGGCGGCGGGACGACTGAAATTGCCGTAATTTCGCTAGGAGGCATAGTCATCAACAAATCTTTGCGGATTGCCGGTGATGAATTTGATGAATCGATCGCCCATTATGTCCGCTTAAAACATTCTCTTTTAATCGGGTTGCCTTCTGCTGAAAGTGCAAAAATTGCCATAGGATCGGCCTATCCTGTGGCAAGCGATAAACATATCGTCGTCAGAGGCCGCGACTTGGAAAACGGCCTGCCGAAATCAATCAAAATTTCCGGCAATGAAATCCGCGAAGCCATGTCTCCGGTTGTTAATAAAATCATCGAAGTCATCAATGAAACAGTGGAGGAGATCCCGCCGGAGTTAATCGGGGATGTTTTGGAGCAGGGTATCACTCTGGCCGGAGGGGGAGCCCTCATCGCGGGAATTGACAGGGCGATTGCCGAATCGATAAAGATGCCGGTTTGGCTTGCCGAAGACCCTTTGACCTGTGTGGTGAAGGGGGCTGCTAAGCTTTTGGAAAACCAGTCGCTTCTGAACCAGCTTCGGGTGACCGGAGGACTGAAGTGAAGAAAACATTTTTTCTGTTGGTATTATCATCATTAATTTTAATATTGCTGGATTATCTGACTTATCTCAATTTTTTGAAAAAGCCTTTAGAAAACCCGATAATTTATGTTAAAAAAACAGTCTATACCAAAAGTGCCGATTTTAGATTCCTGCCGCATCTTCTGGCCAATTACAAGTCGGTTACGGAGAAGCTTGATTCTTATGAGGAAAACCGGCGCTCTCTTATCGAATTACAGGTCACCCTCGATGAGCTGAAAAATGAAAATGACAGTCTGAGGAAACAATTGGGCTCGCCGTTGCCGCCTGATTATTTGTTCATTCCGGCCAGAGTGATTGCCTGGTCGCGTTACCTTGAGCTGGATATCGGATTTAAAGACGGCGTCAGAGAAGGTATGGCCGTGGTTGAGGGTCGCACGTTGATCGGCAGTGTCAATAAAGCGGCCGATTTTCGCAGCCGTGTGCTCTTGTTAACTGATGAAGATATAGCCGTTCCGGCCATCACCGACCGCGGTACCCGGGGTATTGTCAGCGGACGCTTCAACAAGACAGTTTTATTTGATCAGGTTCTCCAGAAAGACCCGCTGTTTATTGACGATCTCTTGTTAACCAGCGGAGAGGCAAATTATCCGCCCAATCTGATTATCGGGAAAATCAGCCATATTCAAAGCGATGATGCGGCTGTTTACAAACAGGCGACAGTTGAGTCGGAAGCGGATATTCCTCTTTTTAAAAAAGTATTTGTTGTCGAGAGAACATGAGACAGATAATCTTACTTATGGTGTTGGCTATTATCATCGAAACGGTTTTTCTCTCCTTTCCCTTTACTTTGCTTTTGTCGATGGTCGCTGTCATGCTTTTGGGCAGAAAAAGTCTGTGGCTGGTATTTTTGGCGGGAATAAGCCTGGATTTATTTTCTTTAAGATTACTGGGACTGGACAGTTTAATTTTTTTGCTGGTGGCTGCCCTGATTTTGAGATATAGCCGTAAATTTCAACTGCAAAGCGTCTGGTATGTCCTAAGTTTTATTTTTACGGCGGTCGGGTTGTACAGTCTCTATTTTTATCAGCAGTTTTTTAATCTTTTATATCTTTTGCTGACGTTAATTTTAAGTGTCAGCCTGATGTATTTCCTGTCTTTTTCCGTAAATTACGAATACACAGATAAGAAGCCGTTAGCAGTTTGAAATGTCTGCAAATATTTTAGGCGGTATATTCCCGGAATCCGTTTCCGGTTTTAGCCGCCATTCCAAAACTAGTTATAACAGTAAAAAAAGCCATGAGAGGGGTTACGGCCGGTATTATTTTTTTATTTTACTTTTTGTTTTCGGATTAGGATTGCTGTCAACCAGGCTTTTCAGCCTGACTTTGATTGAAGGCAAGGCATACAGGCAATTAGCCACAGAGAACCGTATCAGGGAAATGGTTATCACCGCACCGCGTGGCATCATATATGACAGAAATGACAATCCGCTTGTGCGTAACATACCTCTTATTTCCGACCCAAAAAGCACCACCCGGGAATATATTTACGGTCCTGTTTTAGCCTCAGTTTTGGGTTACCTGGGAGAAGTAGGACCGGAGGAGTTAGACATCATTCCTCCTCTGAAAAGCCCGGACAGCGACGTCTATAAAATGAGAGACATTGTCGGCAAAATGGGCATCGAAAAAATTTATGATGCCCATCTTCGGGGCATTGACGGCAGGGAAATGTTTGAAGTTGATGCCGCCAATCAATATATCAGGACCTTGGGACGGGTTGATCCCAGGGTGGGCGCCAGTTTAAATCTAACATTGGATCTTGACCTCTCAAAAAAAGCCTGGGAACTCCTGAAAGATAAAAAAGGGGCAGTAGTTGTCAGCGAACCGGAAAGCGGAGCTGTCCTTGTCCTCTATTCTTCTCCCTCCTTTGATCCGAATAATATTCTCAAAGGGAATAGCCTTTCTGAAATTTTTGATAATCCTGACAGGCCTTTATTTAACCGGGCGATTTCCGGCCAGTATCCTCCCGGATCTACCTTTAAAATAATAACAGCTATTGCCGGACTGTCCACAGGTACCATTACTGCCAATACAACTTATGAAGATACGGGAGTAGTCACCGTCGGTGATTACTCCTACAGCAACTGGTATTTTACCCAGTACGGTAAAACCGAAGGTTCAGTTGATCTGGTAAAAGCCTTAAGACGAAGCAACGACATTTACTTTTATAAAGTCGGCGAAAAAATCGGCATAGAAAAATTAGCTTTTTGGGGAAAGCAATTCGGTTTAGGTAAAAAACTGGGAATTGAATTGGCAGGGGAAACAGAAGGGTTAATGCCTGATCCTGTCTTGCAAAAAAAAGTTAAAAAAGAAGAGTGGTATTTAGGCAATACCTACCATACGGCTATAGGACAGGGAGATACACTGGCCACCCCCTTGCAGGTGAATGCCTGGACCAATGTTATTGCCAACGGCGGTTTTTTATGCCGGCCGCATCTTAACGCTAAATCTAAAAAAAGCTGTCTGGATCTGAATTTGGAGCCGTCTCATATTGAAACGGTCAGCCGCGGCATGACAGAGGCCTGTTCTGCCGGTGGGACCGGCTGGCCCCTTTTTAATTTCATGGTTGACAATCCGCAGCTGAAAATTGACGGAGTTAATTTTTTAGAGGGACCGACTGCCAGCGGTTCAGCCCGGCCGAAAGTATCCATACCGGTCGGTTGCAAGACCGGAACTGCCGAATTCGGCGATCCGGACAATAAAACCCATGCCTGGTTTACCGCTTTCGCCCCTGCCGCTAAACCGCAGTTGGCCGTTACTGTACTGATAGAAGAAGGCGGGGAAGGCTCAAGTGTCGCCGGGCCAATAGTACGGGATATTTTAAAGGCCTGGTTTGAAAGATGATTTTTAAACTTACTGCAAAAGATTCTGACTATCCTGCCATTTTAAAGGAAATTCCTGATCCGCCCGAAATACTCTACGCAATCGGTCAGCGGAAATTCTTGACTGATTCTGCCCCAGTTCTGGCAGTGGTCGGCACCAGAAAAATGACGGTTTACGGAAAAACAGCCGCCTCTAATATCGTTTTTGCTTTAGCCAGGCTGGGAGTGATCATTGTCTCCGGTTTGGCCACAGGCATCGATACGGTCGCCCACCAGGCGGCGCTGGCGGCAAATGGCAAAACCATAGCCGTTTTAGCTTCAGGGGTTGATGTGGTTTATCCTCCTGAAAACAGCGGTTTATATCGGCAAATATCGGAAAAAGGGCTTCTCCTGTCGGAATTTCCTCCGGGTACATTGCCCAAGCCCCGCTATTTTCCGCAAAGAAACAGAATCGTTTCAGGTTTAAGTTTGGGGGTGTTAGTGGTGGAAGGTCCTTTAAAAAGCGGCAGTCTGATCACGGCAAAACTGGCTCTTGACCAGGGCAGGGAGGTTTTTGCCGTTCCCGGCCCGATCACTTCCCCCAATTCCCGGGGAACTTCATATCTCATTAAAAACGGGGCAATGGTAGTCGAATCAGCCGAAGATATAATGGATTGCTTGACCCTTCGGTAGACTCAGGGTCAATCCTCCTGCGAAGTCGAAGGGATTGACAAGGGGGTTAAAATAATTTGTTATCGTTATATGCTGGTTATTGTAGAATCACCGACCAAAGCCAAAACGCTCGCCAGATTTCTGGGGAGCGATTTCCGCATTGAAGCGACCATGGGCCATATCAGGGACCTGCCGGAAAAAAAGCTGGGTATCGAAATAACCTCAAAAGACGGACATTTCACTTTCAAGCCCGATTACCAAATCATCCCGGGAAGAAAAACCAAGGTCAGCGAATTAAAAAAAATGGCTCAAAACTCGGACACGCTAATTTTAGCCACCGATCCGGACCGGGAGGGAGAAGCGATTGCCGCCCATTTTAGAGAAATCATTGTTCATGACAGGAAAATATCCGGCCACAAGAAGGAATTCAAAAGAATAGTTTTCCATGAAATAACTGAATCTGCCATTAAAAATGCCATAGCTGATCCCCATGATTTGGATATCCATTTAGTGGAAGCCCAGACTGCCCGCCGGATGCTGGACCGGCTCGTCGGTTACAAATTATCGCCTCTTCTCTGGAATAAATTGGGCAAACGCTGGCTTTCGGCAGGCAGGGTGCAGTCTGTGGCGGTCAGATTGATAGTTGATAGAGAAAGGGAGATTTTGGCCTTTGTCCCTTATGAATACTGGCTGATTGAAGCCAATCTTCTAGCTGAAAACGGCGAATTCATCGCCCGTCTGGATAAGGTCGATCAAGATAAAGTAGAAATTAAGAATAAGAAGGAGGCTGATGATTTGCTTGAATATCTTCAAAAAGCTGAATATCAGATTGAGAGTATTCAAACGAAGGAAATTAAAAGAAATCCCTGGCCTCCGTTTACCACTTCGACCCTGCAGCAAGCCGCCTCCAACCGTTTCGGTTGGACCGCCAAAAGGACGATGCGGGGAGCTCAAAGCCTGTATGAGGAAGGCTTTATTACCTATCATCGGACCGATTCGACCAATCTTTCCACTGAGGCTGTTTTGGCTGTCCGCGGATTTATTAGAAATGTCTTCGGCAGTAATTATTTGCCGCCCCAAGCGAGAATTTATAAGACTAAATCCAAAGTAGCCCAGGAAGCTCACGAAGCCATCAGGCCGACTGATATTGAAACCGTGTCAGCTTCAGATTTAAAAATTACCGCCAATAAAAACGTCAAACATTTGCCTGAGCAGTTAGGCCGGGATGCTCATCTTCTTTACAGCCTTATCTGGAAAAGGTTTTTAGCCTGTCAGATGAGAGAAGCCTTGTTTGACCAGACGTCAGTTGCAGTCTCGGCGAAAACTGTTTCCACCCGTTATACCTTCCGTGCATCTGGATCGCGTCTGAAATTTGACGGCTTTTTGAAATTATATGAAAGGAAAACCTGGGAAAATGAAGAGGCTGACAGCAATCAGAACCAACTGCCGAAACTTTCAGAAAGTGAAATATTAACCTTGCTGAAACTTATGCCACGGCAAAAATTTACCGAGCCCCCCACCCGTTTTAATGAAGCGTCGCTTATCAAAGCTTTGGAGGAAAAAGGTATCGGCCGGCCGTCGACTTATGCTCCTATCATTGCCACCATTCAGGATAGGCGGTATGTCGAAAAAGAGGAACGCAAATTCATTGCAACTGATTTGGGTTTTGCCGTCAATGATTTTCTGGTTAAGTATTTTCCCGATATTTTTGATATTTCATTCACCGCCGGCATGGAGGATGAGCTGGATGAGATAGCCAACGGCCGTCTTAATTTAGAAAAAGTTCTCAATAATTTCTACCTGCCGTTCAAAAAGAAACTGGATGAAGCTTTCTTGGGCGCGGAAAAAGTGAAACTTAATTTAGGGGAAACGGATGAAAAATGTGAGGAGTGCGGCCATCCTCTGGTCATCAGAATGTCTAAATTCGGCAAATTTTTAGCCTGTTCAAATTTTCCTGAATGCAAATTCACCAAGAACATTTTGGAAAAGGCAGGCATTGCCTGTCCACAGTGCAACGGAGACATTATTGTCAAAAAAACCAGAAGAGGCAAGCAGTTTTACGGCTGCGCCAATTATCCCAAATGCCAATTCGCCGCCTGGAAAAAGGAAGATATCAAATCAGTCATTCCTGGCGGCGGCTAGCCAATAATCATCATAACTTGCTATAATCTAATTAATGCTCGCGAGGATTTATCTTTCTGTGTTTATTTTTCTGGTAATTATTAGACCGCCCCTTTCAGCTCAAGCTTTGACTCCGACTCCTACAGAGTATGTTTACCAGGGTGAAAGTTTACAGAATGTGGCAAAAGAAGTTGGTAGTTTTAACGAAAGATCTAATCCCAGATTCAGCGAAAATACTACAGACAATATTACCGGAGATAATGCCGATTTGGGAAAAGCATCTTTTGAATATGTCAAGGCCAAAGCCTCTTTAACTACCGAAGAAACAACAACCGACAAAGATTCTTTTTTTGCTTCAATTATCAACTTTTTCAAAGACCTTTTTGCGGGATTGTTCATCAAAGGCAATGAAGATGCCGAAGATTTCGCTGCCACAAGCATACCCCTCAATATTGCCAGGGATGTTATTGCCGACAACCAGGATTATTCTCTCTTTACTCAAGCAGAGTCTAATGTTTTAGGAGCTAATGCTTCAGATGAGGCTATGCAATACGCGATGTGTATCAAGAAGTGCGGTGTCTTGCCCTTGGCCCTCTGTCCCTGCGATAATTTCGGCGGCACCAGTCCGGAAGAACCAACCGGATCACCCATACCCAGCGGACCTGCTGTAACGCCTCCGACGGGAGATCTGCCGGCAGTTTGTTATGAAAGGCCCATCTGCAACAACGGGGTAGGCGACTGTTACAAGGATGCCATTCTTGGCAGTTGCTGGATTTATACCAAAGGTTTTTGTTCCGTTGACTGTTTAAAGCCGTTTTTCCAAGATGAGAGAACAGCCAAAATTGCTTCGCAGATTTGTAACCGTGAAAGCGGAGGGGATCCCACAGTCATTAATCGAGGCTGTTTAAAGCCCGTCCAGAGCGAAAGAACACAGGAATACAGCGTCGGGCTTTTTCAGTTTAACTTATGGCCGGATGATTACAGGCCCTGGCGCTGTCCGGGCACTTTACAGAATAAAATAGGTCCACCCCCTCCTTATTCCTGTGAAGAGGGACCGAATTTTGATACCTGTACCGTCGATTTTCAAAATGCCAAAAAAAATATTCAGACAGCCTACGAATTGTATCGTAACAGGGGATATAAATGGGGAGACTGGGCAGCAGCCGGAGCTTGCGGTATACAATAAGTTATGAATCCGAAAAAACTGATTATTTTAGGAGTTATTCTTTTCCTGATTTTTCTGATTGTTTATTTATTTTTTTCCCTTTCAGAAAGCCCTCCGCCACAGCCGGTAAAACCGCCTATGACTCCGGCGCCTGCTTTCAAACAGGTGACTCCGGATGTCAAAGAATGGGGGGATAGGATTAAAATCAGCAATATTGAAGTCAATAATTTTTATACTGACGCTCAGTCAATTTCTTCCGATGGGGTGGTCAGTATATTTAATAACGGACAGTATCAGATCAGCTACATCGGCAGAGGCGGCTTTTTCCAGATTTCGGTGGTAGAGTCACCATTTGACAGGGTTAGAGAAGAGGCTGAAAATGAATTTGTTAAAATATTGGGAATAGCCAAAGAAGAAGCATGTCTTTTGCCGGTAAATCTTACAACTCCCCAGTATGCCAACCCCGAATATGCGGGTGAAATATTCCCATTGAGTTTTTGCCCGGGATAGAAAAGATATATAATAAAAGGAATATGGATGTTTCTTACAATCAAAGCAGAAAAAAAAGTTTCTTAGTTCCGCTTGTGTTAGCCTTAATTGTCCTTTTGCTGATTGCCGGATCAATCTTAGCAGTTTCCAATCGCCGCAAATTTCTATCTCCTTTGCCGGAAACACCCGCTTATGAAATTATTTTCTATACGCCTACCCCTGAACCGCTTACTCCGACCAGTTCTCCTTCAGCAACTGTGAAAGCGGAAGCGAAAGCGACCGTGACAAGCAAACCATCGCCGAAAGCGACCGTAACGGAAGCGGTTTCTCCGACGACTGCTTTATCATTGACTCCGAAACCCTAATTCGCTTGTTATAATTGATTCATGTGGCAATCACTAAAAGAGCTGGATAAGGCTGTTTTTCTTTTCGTTAATCATCTGCCCCATAATCTGTTGACAGATTCCTTTTTTCTATTCTTTTCCAGTATCGGATTTTACGGATTTATCTGGTTTGCAATTTTGATTATTTTGTTTTTAATTGACGGGCTGGACAACCGCAAAGAAATACTGGCACTTCTGTTAGCTGTCATTGTCGAAGTGGTGATTGTGGAACTGACTTTGAAAAATATTTTTATCCGTTTGAGGCCTGAATCCGCTTTTCCAAGGGAAGTCCTTCTGCTTATTCCTAAATCAGCCACCTTTTCCTTTCCTTCAGGCCATGCCGCCCTTGCCTTCACCGGCGCTTATATCATGTCACAGGCCAGAAAAAGATGGTCCTGGCTTTTTTATGTCTTGGCATTTTTGGTGGCCGTTTCTCGTCTATATCTGGGCAAACATTATCCCAGTGATATAATTGCCGGCAGCTTATTGGGACTGTTGATCGGCATTATTGCCGTCAAAACCGTCAGCCTTGCCGAAAGCCATGTTTTTAAAAAGCGATAAAAATAAAGGAATATATTCCCTGATCCTGGTTGCTTTTGCCACAGCCTCAATCGGGGTGATAGTCAGGTTTTTATCCCCATATCTTAATGCCTATTGGCAAATGTTGGGAAGGACAAGTGTTGCTCTTTTAGTGACAATATTTTTCTTTTACCGAAAAATAAGCGTTCAAAATCTATGGAAAGCTTCAAAAAAAGATTCAGTTCTCATCATCATAAGATCATTCGCCCATTATGCAGGCACTTTATTGTGGGTTACGGCTGTCCCCATGACCAAATTATTTACGGTAGCCATAATTGATAGTATTCCGTATTCAGCAATATTGGGTTGGTTATTGATGAGGGAGAATTTTAATTTAAAGAAACTATTATGGACGGCAACGACCTGTCTTGGGGTAATTCTGATTTCCTTAAAGCCTGCCGGCGGAAATATTACAATCGGCCTGGGAGAGATTCTTTTAGTTCTTTCGGGTTTATCCCTTGGTTTCAGGATGGTTTCAGTAAGGTGGCATCATCAGAAACTGAATAATTGGGAACTGACATCAGTGATATTTTTAATTGCTACCGTTCTATTCGGGACCACTCTATTTGTTAGAGGTGACAGTGTACCTTCGACATTGTTTTTACCGGGAGTTATATTACTGACATTTTTGGGCGGAATCATCAACTTAGTAAATTTATATTTCACTCACACAGGCTACCGCAGAATAGAAGCGGTTTTGGCCGGTAATATTCTGCAACTTGAAATTCTATTCGGGCTAATACTTGGATTTGTCATTTTTAGCGAATTGCCGAACATTCGGGAAATAATCGGCAGTGCTGTTTTACTTTTCTCGATTTATAAAATTAATAAATTATATAAGGAATAATGAACAGGCTGAATGCCAAAGAGTTGAGGACAAGTGAAAGGGACGATAAATTATTGGCTGAAATTAAAAAAAATCCCATCTATATTATTTGCGATAACGTTTTGGATACATATAATATCGGCTCGATCTTCCGGCTTTGTGATGCTTTAGCTGTCAAAAGGCTGTATTTATGCGGACAGACGGAAACACCTCCTAATCCCAGGATAAAAAAAGCCTCAATCTCCACCTGGAAATGGGTTGATTGGCAATATAAGGAAAATGTCAGGCAGGCAATTTCAGAATTAAGACAGGCAGAACCTCATATTGCCATAGTCGCCGTTGAACAGCATCGGAAAAGCATACCGTTTGTCCGATTCAGACCGGAATTTCCGCTGGCTTTAATTGTCGGCAATGAAAGTTACGGAATTTCCGCTGGCACTTTGGCACTTTCCGATAAGATTGTCGAATTGCCGATGTTCGGCATCAATAAATCCTTAAACGTCATGGTTTGTTTGGGAATTGTTCTTTATAAAACGGTTGACTATCTTCCCCAAAATAAGTAGTCTTAATATAAGATGGTTTCCGGGCCTGCCCGATTTTTTTGGTCTTTCGCCAAAAAGTTTCTATTGGTAGCGGCATTCTGGCTTTTATTAAGTACACTGCTGTTTCATTTTGCGCCTCCTGTATCGGCTCAAACAAACACACCTGCTCCGACCGTCCCGTATTCCGGTTCAGCTACCTGGGAATTTGATTCTCAGGTGACTGAGGTCGGCAAAAATGCCGACCGGGCCAGGCAACTTTTGTGGTGGCTTTTTCAGCATCCCGGTATTCATACTGCGCCGGTAATCGCCCAGATCTGGGCTTTTTCCCGCAATATGGTTTATATATTCATCGTTCTGGTCATTATTGCCTTCGGCATCTCTTTGATGCTCGGTAAACGGCGGGGCAGTTTAGGTCCGGTATTTTCCGGCATCTCCTCTCCTGTCTTAGGGGTCAACGTACCTTCTATTTTCCTTAAAATCGCCATGCTTCTTCTATACGTCACCTTTTCCTATATTCTGATTGTCGCCCTCATCCAGACGAGCGATATTACCATGAAATTTTTCATTGAATTTGTCGGCGGCAAGGATTTATTCAATATCATTTTTTCAGGAGCGGGCAATACTGAAGCCAATTACATTACCTTTGTCGGTTACCGTGATATTAATCCCCTTAATTTGGAAATGGTCAATACTTCTCTCCTGTTTATCAAGATGACCAGTTTAACCTACAATGTCATGTCCACCATCCTGATTTTGCGCACGATTATTCTCTGGTTTTTACTGATCGTTGCTCCCTTTTTAGCCCTTCTGATGCCCTTTGTTTTTATCCGCAATGTAGGCTGGATCTGGATTGGTGTTTTTTTACAATGGCTCTTTTACGGTCCGTTATTTGCTTTATTTTTAGCCTCCCTGACCAAAATTTGGGTTCAGGGCATTCCTTATTCATTCGATTTTTCCAGGGTTAATAAACCCTCCGGCCAGGTATACCGGACAGCTATCAATATTTTATGGGGAGGTCCGGCGCAGACGCTTTCTCCGGGCAATAGCGCCAATTATGTCGATACTTACGCTGAATATTTTATTGCTTTGGTCATGTTGTGGGCTTGTATTATTTTACCCTGGCTGCTTCTCAGGATTTTCCGCGATTACTGTTGTGCCGGGATAGCGGCGGCAGGCAACACTTTAGGGGCCATTTTTGACCGCTTGCGCCAGTATCCGCCTCCGCCTCCAAGTTCACCGCTTGGACCGGTTGCGACTTCCGGTATAGCGCAGCAATTGCCGTTCAGGCAAAAAATTGAAGAAAAAATCAGGCAGATGGACGTTTCCAGGATCGAAGAAATCAGGGATGTTTCCAAAGTTTCGACAAACGAAATCGTCAAAGCCATGGATCTTTCCGTGTCCAAACTGTCGGATATTTCAAGGTTGGAAACCAACGACCAGACGCGTTCCTATGTGGCTTCCAATCTGGAGAATATCAGAGCTCCGGAACGCGTTGCCACACCCGCCACCCGTGAGAAGTTTATGCATTTGCGGGAAGAACTAATGCAGCGCTCAGCCCGCGGAGACAGGATAGCCCAAACCATTCTGCAGGCTTCGGACCGGAAAGTTGAATCTTTGGTTTCCAGATTTTCCCAAGTTGCCAAAGTGACCGCTGCTCCAAAAGTAGAAGTTAAATTAGGCCAGGTACCGGCAATTTCCGACCGCTCCGTCATCGAAAAAGTCTCCGATAAAGCCGGGGTGGCTGAAATCAAGACCAGGGAGGTCCTCTCCAGAATAAGCAGTATTGAGGAGATCGAACATAAAGAAAAAGTGGAGACTACAGCCAAAGCCGCCGGAGTCTCTGTCGAAAAGGTACGCGAAATTATCCGTTCAGCCGACCAGATATGGAAGTCAACTTTTTCCGATCATCACGAGACAGTCAGGGAAGTATCAGGTGAAACAAACCTTTCAGAAACAAAAACCCGCGAAATTCTCTCTTCGATTAGTGAAACGGATTTGCAGAATGGGATTGCCGTAAAAAAAGTCAGTACCAAGACGGGTGTATCCGAAGAAAAGGTGAAGGAAGTTGTCGTCAAAGCCAGACATATCGCGGAAAAACAACAGCAAGCTGCAGTAAAAATATCTGCTAAACCGCTTACGGCTACAACTCCCGTTCCCGCTGCCACGATATCAGTTGAAGATTTTGCCGAAGTTGAGCATATGTGGGAAAATCATTACCGAAATGCTCCGGTGCCGGTCACCGAAAAGATCAAGAACAGAGCTGACTGGCTGGAGGAGGAAGAAAAGAAATTGACCAATGCCAGCAATTTGCTCTCAAGCGCTAATCCCCAACTGAAACAACAGGGTTTGGAAAAAATCGCGGAAATCCTGCCGTTCATGCTTCTGGGTGGTTTTTCCGAAGCTGAAATGCTTACCTACTTAAAGGCTAAAAAAGAAGCAAACCAGCGAGTTAAGCAAGAAATGGAAATCGAAGAAAAATTGAAAGCCAAAATAAAGGAAGAAATTAAAGCCGAAGACGAAGAAACCATGGTTGAAGTTACCGGCAAGAAAAAAGAAGAAGAAAAAGCAGCCACCTTGACCGAAAGCATGGTTATCGGAGATAATGCCATACCTGATAAGCCGGCAGAGACAGGTGAAAAAGATGATAAAGCCAAATAGCCACCTTTCGAGATTGCCTTTATATTTGGGCATGTCTTTTTTTGTGCTGACTCTGCTCTTTTCCGCCCTAAAAATCAGTCAAAAAAATTCTTTAACCGGAAGTGAAAGCAGGGCAAATCAGAATCTGCCGGAATTAATTCTCACGTTTTTAAAACCTGATACGGTCTCCTTAAATTTAATTTCGCAAACAGAAATGCGCGCCCTTGATATTGTCCTCAAATATGAACCTGAGATTTTGGAAATTATTCCTCAATCTTTGGAAGCAGGCCAGTCGTTTGTCATCTCCTTGGAAAAAACTGATTCTTCCTCCGGAATATATTCTTTTTCAGCCATTTCTCCCGAATCGGATATCAAATCGGGTACAATAGCCTTATGGAAAATCAGGCCGTTAAAATCTGGTGTCAAGACCGTTCTGTCCTTAAATGAGGCCCTTAGCGAAATCTACACGTCAGAAGAATCCTCTTTGGGTTTTTCCGCTGCCGATTTAGAAATAAATTTATAGGGTTGACAGCCCAATATCCGTCAGTTAAAATTAGGCTTGGTTTTAAAAATTTGATGAGGAGAAAGACTTCAGATTAAATTAAGCCACGTCAAGAGATATATATAAAACCCGCTCTTGGCGGGATTTTTGTCTTTGAATTGCTCTTTGACATCCTTATTTTTTAGTCAGCAATACAGTCAGCAAACTAAATCACTTTTTTATCCCGGCTAAGTCGGGATTGACATTCGAAAAGTGGTAGGAATTATATTTTTGAGAGTTTGATCCTGGCTCAGGATAAACGCTGGCGGCGTGCCTTAGGCATGCAAGTCGAGCGATCCCGATAGCAATATCGGGATAGCGGCAGACGGGTGAGTAATGGTAAGGAATCTACCTCGAAGTGAAGGACATCTCGTCGAAAGACGGGGTAATCCTGCATAAGCCCTCCGATTCGGAGGGGAAAGGGCGTAACTGCCCGCTTTGAGAGGAGCCTTACTCCTATCAGCTTGTTGGTGGGGTAAAAGCCTACCAAGGCTATGACGGGTAGCTGGTGTGAGAGCATGTCCAGCCACAATGGCACTGAGACACGGGCCATACACCTACGGGTGGCAGCAACCGGGAATCGTCGGCAATGGGCGAAAGCCTGACCGCGCGACGCCGCGTGAAGGATGAAGCCCTTCGGGGTGTAAACTTCTTTTGTTTACCAATATTGGTATTCGAATAAGCGCCTACTAACTACGTGCCAGCAGTCGCGGTAATACGTAGGGCGCAAGCGTTATCCGAATTTACTGGGCGTAAAGGGTCGCGTAGGCGGTCTACCGCATCTTACCTGAAATGGCGAGGCTTAACCTCGTCTGGTGGTAAGAGATGGGCAGACTTGAGGTTCGGCGGGGTTTCTGGAACTTCCGGTGTAGCAGTGAAATGCGTTGATATCGGAAGGAACACCGAGAGCGAAGGCAGGAAACCAGTCGACACCTGACGCTGAGGCACGACAGCTAGGGGAGCGAAGCAGATTAGAGACCTGCGTAGTCCTAGCCGTAAACGCATGAGTGCTAGTTGCCCGGCCGCAAGGCTGGGTGACGCAAGCCAACGCGTTAAGCACTCCGCCTGGGGAGTACGGTCGCAAGATTAAAACTCAAAGGAATTGGCGGGGACCCGCACAACCGGTGGAGCATGTGGTTTAATTCGAGACGAAGCGAAAGACCTCACCACGGTTTGACATCTTAACGTTTATCCTGATGGAAACATCGGGAAATCCGCAAGGATGTTAAGAAAGCTGCTGCATGGCTGTCGTCAGCTCGTATCGTGAGATGTTCCCTTAAGTGGGGTAACGAGCGCAACCCCTGCCGTTTGTTAAATACTCAAACGGGACGGTCCCGACGTTTGTCGGGAAGGAAGGTGGGGACGACGTCAAGTCAGCACGGCGCCTATGCCGTGGGCCACACACATCCTACAATGGCGAAAAACAACGAGTCGCAAGAGGGTGACCTTAAGCAAATCTCTGAAATTTCGCCTCAGTTGGGATTGGAGTCTGCAACTCGACTTCATGAACACGGAATCGGTAGTAATCGCGGATCAGCAGGTCGCGGTGAATACGTTCTCGGGTCTTGCACACACCGCCCGTCAAGCCAACAAAGTCGAGGGCGGCCGATGACCCCGATCTAATCGGGGTTGAAGCCGAACTCGGTGATGGGGACTAAGTCGTAACAAGGTATCCCTACTGGAAGGTGGGGATGGATCACCTCCTTTCTATTTTTTAAAGCAAGTCCGTAAAATCCTCCGATTCGGGGGATGTCTGCGGACAAGTTTAAATAACTACTCTCATTTAAACGGATTTGGGATAATTAAAATTGATTTCTTGAGAGGGAAGTCTTTTATCCCCAAAGACCGTTGCCTCCTACCACTTTTTGGATGTCAAGTAATAAACCCCGGTTTTTATCGGGGTTTTATTATGGTAATATAGAGTTTCCTCCAATGTTGAATACGGTAAAAAATTGGTACAAAAAATTGCCTGACCGCAAGCCCTGGATTGATCTTGCCACCGCGGTCCTGACCATTCCTGTTCTGGTTACGGTAATTATCATCAATATCGGCAATTTGAAAAAAGACGGCAATGCCAACGATACGAATAAAACGTCGTTAACTCCGACAATTATTGAAAAGGTGGTTAATCAATATTTGATTCCGTCTGCCGCTGAGACACTAATTTCCGACAATACCGATGAGCATTCCCTCGTAGATGACAGGGAATCACCTACACCTGTCTGTAATTTAGATCCCGCCCCCTATGAAATTATTTTTCCTAAAGAGGGAGAGAATGTATACGTTGATCCGGTCTGTATTTCTCTGAATAAACTGGGAGAAAATTTTTGCACTACCCAATGGGCATACCGCATAAACAACAGCAGCTGGTCGACCTACACCAACGATCCTATTTGTCTTTACAATATGGCCGGAGGCGCGGTGACTCTGGATATCAGGACGAAATCGACAGTCTCAGGCAGGGAAAAAACCTACACCCGTAAATTCATTTACGGAAACCCGGTTACACCAAGCCAGACTTTCTCTTCTCCCGCGATTACCCCTTCAAATTAAAACCTTAAAGATACTTGATCCCTGATCGGTAATCCATGATAATATTGTCATGAAAGGAAAATCCTTTAATCTTAGGATTCCCGGCCCCACCCCTTTGACTTCTGCTGTTTTAAAAGCCGCCGCCCGTCAAATGATAAATCATCGGGATCATGAATATGAGGAAATGCAAAAGAGGATTATTGGGAATTTACAGTATTTTTTCCAGACCAAAAATGAAATTTTTCTTTTGACCTCTTCGGGTATGGGCGGTTTGGAAGCTGCTATTGTCAATTTTTTTTCACTCGGGGAGAAGCTGGTATTTTTTACCGTCGGCGAATTCGGTAACCGTTGGGCTCAAATTGCCAAAAGATACGGGGCAAATATACTCCAGATCAAATTCCCGGCCGGTAAAAGTATTGACAAAGACGAAGTCTGCAGGGTATTAGCAGAAAATAAAGATTGCGCCGCTGTTTTTATTACCCATAATGAAACTTCCTCCGGGGTTTTAAATGATATAAAGAGTATTGCCCCGTTTATTCACACTCATCCCGGGAAGCCTCTCTTTCTGGTCGATTCCATCTCCGCCATGGGTGCGGTCAACTTGCCTCTCGATGAATGGGGAATTGATGTGGCAGTTACAGCCTCCCAGAAAGCCTGGATGGCGCCTCCGGGCATAGCCATGATCTCGGTTTCTCCAAAAGCCCGGGCAAGAGAGGTACATGCCAAAATGCCCAAATATTATTTTGACCTTAGCTTGTACCGGGAATTTTCGGTAAAAAACCAGACACCGGCCACTCCGGCTGTCGGAGTCTTATTCGGTCTTGATAAGGCTCTTTCCGATATGAGGAAAATAGGCAGGGAAAAGATTTTTAGAAAACACTTAGAATTAAGAGATTACCTGCGGCAGGGACTGAGGAAACTCCGCCTGGAACTCTTTGTTCCGGATAAAGATGCCTCTCCGACAGTCACCTCAATCGTGATACCGCAGGCTATCGATTATCACCATTGGCTGGAGATTTTAAGGGAAAAATACGGGGTTGTTTTAGCCGGCGGCATGGGGGAAACCAAAGGTAAAATCATCCGGGTTGCCCATATGGGAAATGTTTCCTTACAAGATATTAAAGAAGTCATGGCTGCCCTGAAAAAATCGCTTCAAGAAATTTAAACTATGGATATCCTTATTTGTGATCCTGCCTCAGATTCCGCCCGTCAATATCTTAAAGATCATGGATTTTCCGTGACGTATGCTCCTGCCATTTCCTCACCCGAATTATTAGAAGTAATTAACCGCTATCGCGCCGTTATGGTCAGAAGCCGGACCAAAATCACCGCCGAAGTAATATTGAGAGCAAAAAATTTAAAAGTCATTGCCAGAATCGGGTCAGGCTACGATAATATCGATATTAAAGCAACCCGTGACAGGCAAATTACCGTTGTCAATGCGCCTGATGCCAATTCCCAGGCTGTGGCCGAGATGACAATAGGATTAATGCTGGTTTTATTAAGAACTATTTACAGGGCAGTCAGATCGATGGCTGACGGGAATTGGCTGAAGGATGAGCTTTGGGGCACTGAACTTTCCGGCAAAAAAGTCGGCGTTTTAGGTTATGGGCATGTGGGCAGGAAAGTAGTTGATCTTCTTAAGGCATTCGGGGTTCAAGTGGCAGTTTACAGCCGGAATTACCAAACAGCCACTCTGGAGGAGCTCTTCCGTCAAAGCGATATCATCACTCTGCATCTTTCCTTAAACGATAAAACCAAAGGTATGGTAGGGGAGGAGCTGTTAGGTTTAATGAAGAAAGAAGCATTCCTAATTAATATTTCACGCGGGCAGATAGTTGACGAAGAGGCCCTCTTTAGGCTATTGTCAGAAAAGAAAATTGCTGGGGCAGCTTTGGACGTTTTCTGGCAGGAGCCGCTGCCTCCCGATTCCAAATGGAGGAGTCTTCCGAATTTGATTGCCACTCCCCATATGGGAGCCGCGACATATGAAGCTTTGGAAAAAGCCAGTTTGTCGGTAGCGCACGATATCGTCAAGGTCTTAAAAGGAGAACAGCCCATAAATTCTGTATGAAAACCGATATTTTTCATTTGCAGATAATTCCTCTAAAAGACATACTTCCCCATGAGTATTTCGATGAGTCCAGGTCTTTGACTTTGGCAAAAAGGCTTAAAAAGGATAATTTCCTAAGCAACCCCATAATAGTAGCCCCTTTAGGTAATCATACTTATGCACAGCTTGACGGCATGAACCGTTTATCGACTTTTAAAAAGCTCGGTTTTAATTCGATTCTATGTCAGATTGTCGATTACCAGGACATGGATAATGTGGAGCTTTCCTCCTGGCTTCATTTTATCAATGTCAACTCTCACCAATTTTTAAAACATTTAGGGAAAATCAAAGATTTAATAGTCAATAAAGGCATAATTGATGATGTCAGGAACCGCTATATCCAGTCAGAGGGTTTTGATAAAATTTGTACTTTTGTGACGGAAGATTTTGAGGTCTATCTGGTTACCTTCGGGGGTTCGCTCCTTGATAAAGTTAAAGTCTTAAATGAAATTGTCGGTTTTTACAACAAGGATATCGTCAGAAGCGTTTTACCGCAATCATCCACAAAAGAGGCTATTAAAAATCTTTTCAAAGAGCATCTTAAACATAGGCAGATGGTGTCCTTTCCCACTTTTACCCGGCACCAGATAATGAAAATAGTCAAACAGCACGGTTTTTTTCCGCCGGGCATTACCCGCCATGTCATCAAGAGAAGATGTTTAAATGTCAATCTGCCTTTTTCAGTTTTCAACAAAAATGATTCAATCGGCACACAAAACAGAAACCTGGAGCAGTTCTTGAGGCAGAGAAAGTTCCGTCTCTACGAAGAGCCGACGATCTATTTTGAATAAATTTCTATGTATTACATCTTGACATGTTGTAATATTAATACTATCATTGTAATATGATTGGTTATTCTGTAGTAAACATTAAGGGACAGGTGACAATTCCCGCTGATATCAGAAAAATAACCGGAGTTGAACCTCAGGACAGGGTAGCCGTGTTAAAGGAAGATGATAGAATAGTGATTCAGCCCCTGCCTGATATTTTTTCTTTAATGGGCAGTGTAAAACCTAAAACCAAACCTGAAGATTTAAGAAAAATGAGGCAGAAATTCATCGATTATCTGTCATCCCGTAAAAAAGCAGTGACATAAATGGAAACTGTTGTTCTGGATACCAATGTCATCTTGAGGTATTTGACTAATGATGTTCCTGCTCAGGCGGAAAAAGTTAAGAAACGCTTTCTTGACGCTGCCAAAGGAAAAATTCAGTTCGAAATCCTGCCGATAACCGTAGTTGAGATAATTTTTCAGCTGGCAAATTGGTATAATTTAGCCAAAGATGATATATGCCGGATGATTCTGGCTTTGTTTTCTCCGGACTGGATAATTATCCGCGAGAAAGAGATAATATTTGAAGCAATTAGCTTATATAGGTTGAAAAATATTGACATCGTTGATTTGCTGGTATTTGTAACTTCTAAAAACGATAATAAGAAAATATTGTCATTTGATAAAGATTTTGACAAATTATCTCCGAAAATCCGCTTGCAACCTTAGCCGCGTCTCAGGCTCCATAATAGTATTCATTGACATATATAACCAGGACATCATCGGTAGGTGCTTGTTGATTTAACGTGTATTTATCCTGGGGTCTGGCTGATCCTCTAATAGCCAGGTTTTCAAATTGGTCTTCTGAGAAGCCCATTTTTTTACATACACCCAGTAGTACATCTTTGGCAGTACTTTTATCAGGCAGCGTGACTGACCAGATTTTATTATGTCCACTCCATCTGACACCGTATATTTTGTTAATTAATTTTTTCTTGGCTATATTACTCATGTATTACTCATGCTGATTTAGCAGGTGGTGCTGCAGTTTGCCTAAGCTGATCGCTGGCTAATGTTTGTGCTCGCCTTATATCTTCAGAGTTTAATTCCACATCAACAGCTTTCTGTAGTGCTTCAGTCATATGCGATGTAGCTGTCAATTGCTCTTTATGAGCTCCAACGACTTTTTGATAAGCTTCTGCTTTACCTTCTCCACCAGAACCGCCTTTATTAGCCCGGAAATCTAATCCTGGACGACCTATCATATCTTCTAAACCCATATTTCTCACCTCCTTCTATAATTTTTAATTTTTAGGACAAATTCTTATAAAACGAAAGAAATACGGCCTGTAGTTTAAAGTAAGGGGATAATTGAATCTTGATGTTTAATCAAGGAAATCATATTAAAATCTTGATTTTTTGACATTTTTTTGACATTTTTCTGTATTTAGAGCATAATACCGCCCTAAATATACTTATGGATATCAACAGTCAATTTTTCCGGTTTTTTAAGCCCTATTTGGCAAAAGCGGCAAACACGATTCAAACGGGAAAAGTAATGATTTTTGTGGGGATAAATGCCATTGGAAAAAGTATTTTAGTAGAGCAGATTCTCTCGGGGAAATTCCGGAAAGAGTTTTTGAAAAATCAAAAAGTCCGGCTCGTTTTTTTATCATTTAAAGACAGGTCTGGACTTTCAAAGGAACAACTTTATGATTACTGGTTGACCCAAACGCAAAAAGCCTGCCAACTGAAAAAAAAGCCGGAAGAAATAAACGATTTCTCTTTCGACTCCTATCTTTCGGAGATCGTAAAGGGATTGGGACCTGATGAAAAAATCTCTTTTATCCTGCAGGATGCACAAAATATATTTAATCAGGATAACTCATTTTTTCAAAGCTTAATCTATCTTTCCATCTATTCATACGGCAAAGTGTCTTATATCCTTCTCTCCGAACCGCAAATCCTTAATGTAAAAAACACCGGACTGCAAAAATTTATTCAAAGATTTACCAAATACAAGTTTACCTTTTTACCTCTTTATGACGCGAAAACATCCCTTGCCGATATTAAGAGGCAGGAACTGCTGTTAGGTGTCAGTTTTGACAGATACCGGGAAATGATAATTAAATATTCACGCGGTTTACACGGAGCCATCCGTTCTTTTTGCTTTCTTCTTAAAGATCATCCCGATGCTATTAATATCAGGAGGCTTATGAAAATTGCCTACAATGACAAACTTTGCCGTTTCTGGGTTAAAGAGGTTTTAAACAGTCTGCCTTTTGAGTCTTTGCGGATATTCAAAGAAGTAAGTTTAAACAGAACTAAATTTCAAAAATATAAAAATAGTCTGGAAGGGAGATGGCTGGCGGATTTAGGACTGGTGAAGGGAAACGGAGAACTGCGTTTTCCTCTTCTTTTGCCAATTCTCTCGGAATTTTCCTTAAAGAGCGAAAAAGAGAAGGAAATAAAAAGAGTAAAAAATAATTTCATCATATATGGCGAAAAAGTCAATTTTTCTAAAAAAGAATTAGCGGTATTTAATAGCCTATACAAAAAAAAGGGCAGGGTTGTTTCTTTTGATTGTTTAGGGGATGCGCTTTGGCAGAACGAACCGGATAAATTTTCTCTTTGGGCAATAGCCCAAACTGTCAGAAGATTAAAAAGAAAACTCTCAACTTATTTTATTAATCCCCAGATTATCCGATCCGTAAGCGGAGAGGGTTATATTCTCATATAACATGAATACAGAAACACCAGAATTAAGATACACCCCATTACCTGAGACTATTCCTTTTGATAGTCCATTCAGTTTAGATAAGTCACCTGTACTTAGGGGATACAAATTCAATGAGGTTAGTGATGCATTATTTACATCCGGAATTCAATACTGTGAAGCGGAGCTATACCATTTACTTGAACCGTTTAAATCAGGGGATAGGAATGATCATACTTTGTTATTCAGGCCGGAAGCGAGCTATGGTGAAATGTTTTGGCTGTGGAAATCGTTGGCTTATGCTGTAATGACAGCTGGTGAAAAAGACGGAGTCAGCTGGAAAATACGTCGTTTTGGGAGGACTCCAATCATTAGCAGAATGTTTCTAGAAAAAGGACTCAAAAAATATCTGTTATCATCTGGGAATCTAACAAAAGGTTCACAGACTGATAAAAAGATCGAAACTTTGATGAATATTTGCGATAGGGGAATAGAAGAATTTTATTGGCCAATCAGTAAAAAAAAGGAAGAGTATATTTTTAATGAGGACATGGTTTTTTATCTTGCCGCCTCAAATTTTTTAATAAATCATGATTATACGGCAGATATTGCCAGTTTGAAGAAGGAAGGTTTATTGAATAAAAATAAATTTTCTCATTATGGCCCCTTTTATTCTTTTTTGGCGGAACTTATTTTTGATTATGCTGATGCTAAAAAATTTCAGGAATTTATTCTTGGACTGTCGGATGTTTTTGGCGGAGATTTAGGTTTGGCGATAGCTGTTTGTGAAATCAAGTCTTTAAGAATTAGAGAAGACAGAAAAGAAATAAAAATACCTCAGGATGAAGGTAAAAAGATATTACTGGATAATGTGGAAGCTATTCTGCAGGAGAATTATTTATATCAAAAATATATTGAAAGGCCGGTAATTATTAATGAGAATACTATAAAGGAAATTCAGGTAGCCGATGCTGCCGATCTTTCTAACTTCTGGCAGGAAATCTTTGAAAAAGAAGGAGTAAAGGAGGCAATGAAGGATTTGTTTGGTGAAAATATAGATTTGCGGCCAGTATACGAAACAGCCTTAAGTGAGCGGAAGGTTATTCCGGCGAGCTTAATGATGATTGCTGAAGCTTTAGGTTTGGATCGGGAGGAGGCACAGATATTGGCAGCCTTGTCACAGTTTAGCTGGGGAATGATTGTCTCTTATGATAATGTGGTTGACGGGCATAAGTTTAGAAAAGGTAAGGCGACTCAGGTGGCTAATGATGGTGTTCCAATTGCATTGGATATAACGATGTTATCGTTGGCTGGTATTTTAAAAAGAACGTTACACAATAGCGAATTAGTAGAGAATTTTTTAGAAATGCTTAATTTCTCCTGCAAAGGTGATCTTATCAGCAGAAGATTGGATTGGGATGACTCAACTGACCTATATGAGGAGAGCATGGCGGGATTAACTAAAGCATTCAGTTGGTTTCCCCAATATATCGGTAACAGGGTAGGATTGGTTGAGGCCGGTCAAAATTTTGCTGCCTTTTTGGCTGATCTTCATTCTTTAGGTCAGCTGAATAATGATATAGAAGATATTGATCCGCCACCTATGAAACATGAAGAGGGAAATGATGTCGGAAAAAGAATTACTTTATTCTGGAAAATTCTTATGGATTTGCCCAATAGTCAAGTTTTAGAACATGAAGAACAGTTGATCAGAAGAGTATTTGCATATAAAAATGGCAGTGAAGAAGCAGCAAAGGAAGATATTGCGAAAGTTTTAGCTATAGGGAAGCGATGTAAGGCAGAAGTATTGGCTAGAATGGAGCAAATAGTACAGTGGGTCTACAAAGAAGCAGGTAGGCACCTTGAATTAGCTTTTGATAGTCTGCCTGTGATGGATCAAAGAAATCAAACGTACAAGAATATTTTCGCTAATACTTTAGAAATAGTCAGAAGGAATTTCCTTTCCTAAGAGCCCACCATCTACTTCGAGTAAACTACTTGACAATTCCCGTCCCATATGCTTATACTATAGGTCATATGTTAGAAGCTGTTGCCGGATATATACATCCAGAACCTGTTTTCAAAACTTATTATCTGCAAGAATCAATAGTAAGAGGTGTCGTCTCTAATTTACAAGCTGAATGGGATCGAATAGGAAACAATATATCCAGAAGTTTCAGACGACTATCTCTCGGACTAAAAATTGGATTTGTTTCAGGATCTTTAGCGGTATTAGCAGCTTGTGCTCCTTCACCCAAAATAGATACGCAGACAATTCCTGAACCACAAATAATTCAACCAACAAGAACACCTGTACCGCTTCAGCCAATGGAATTATACGGAGTAATTGGATGTAAAGATGTAGGCTGGCCTCAACTCCCTGATATAATGAACGATGCCGCTTATAAAGATGCTTTATGGTATTTAGGTCAGGTTAATGGACCACTCCTTAATATGACTGATCCGGATAAACCTAATAGTGATCTCATACCTGTTGTTTGCACTACAAAGGAAGCGGAATTAAGGGGGCTACCAGTTGTTCTAGTGAATAATCCATTTGCAGATACTGCCGCACGATCTCGTGCCATAGATTTTGTTGAAACGTATTTAAGTAACTTAGAGTGAAGATAAATCTGCCAATTTGTTTTGATGGTTAGATTCTGTGGACTCTTTACGAAAAAATAAGGACTGATTTTCAAAAGGTAGTCCTTCGGCAGGACTTCGACGATGAGCTCAGTCGAATCGCTCAGGATAAGCTTTTTGCGAGGTCGCAGACTTGTTAGAAAATACGGAATAGCCTTAGAGGCTATAAACGTTATTTAGGCTGATAAATATGCTAAATTAGCGTAAATACCGCTTGACAATATGCCTAAATAGTGTTATAGTTCGTCTGATGATGATTCCAAGATCCCTTACAAATATAGTATTAACAAAATTAAGAGCCTCAGATAAGGGAATAGTGATTTATGGCGCCAGGCAGGTTGGAAAAACAACTCTAGTAAATGATGTCGTTCAACATAGTGGGCTAAAAACGCTGACGGTGAATGCCGATCAAAGCAAATATTTGGATATATTTTCTGGGAGAGATCTCAATAAAATCAGTAATTTGGTAGCCGGATATGAATTATTATTTATCGACGAAGCTCAAAGAATCCCAGAGATAGGCATAAATCTAAAAATAATATTGGATAATCTTAAACCTCTGAAAGTTATTGTCACAGGCTCATCATCATTAGATCTTGCCAGCAAAGTAAGCGAGCCGCTGACAGGAAGAATTTGGACATACAAATTATATCCTATATCTTTTTTTGAGCTAAAGAAGTTAAAAAATGTATTTGAATTGGATGATAATTTGGAGGAAAGGTTACTGTATGGCTCCTACCCAGATATTTTTTCCATAAACGGCCATATAAATAAAATAGAATATCTGCAGATTTTAAGTGATTCTTATTTATATAAAGATCTTCTCGAGTTGGGCGGACTTAAGAATTCTGCAAAAATACGAGACCTTCTAAAACTATTAGCTTTTCAAATAGGAAACGAGGTTTCACTTACCGAATTGGGAAGTAGTTTGGGAATGGGAAAAGATACCGTTTCACGTTATATCGATTATTTGGAAAAAACATTTATTGTATTTCGATTAAAGGGCTTCAGCAGAAATCTCCGTAAAGAGGTTACAAAGATGGATAAAATATACTTTCACGATTTGGGAGTAAGAAATATTCTCATCGACAATTTAAAACCACTGAAAGATCGAAGCGATGTAGGCCAATTATGGGAAAATTTATTGATATCGGAGCGTATGAAATATCTTTCCTACACACAAAACTATGGATCTATGTATTTCTGGCGCGTTTATACCGGAGCAGAATTAGATTTGGTTGAAGAAAAAGACGGGATGCTTAATGGATACGAATTAAAATTTGGAAAAAAATCGGTGAAAGCGCCGAAAGGGTGGAGGATAACTTACCCCAAGGCAAAATTTACTTTTATCAACAAAGAGAACTATCTCAAATTCATAACTGGAAAATAATCTTAATTCCTCTAGGACTTAACATGAAGTTGCGAGCGCCATCCCCGACGATCCTTTTTCTTCAAAACTGCTTGCCCGCCGAAGCTTTAGCGAAGGAGGGCACCGTATCAAAAACGGTTGGTAAAAGTATAACATAGCATTGTCCTTACCGGCTAAACACCGTATACATGGGGCATATGAAGAAATATAAATGCCCCGGGTGTTTATCAACCAGGAATGTCATCA
>Ga0209542_10000203_pt1 | contig 150095 bp, 152 predicted proteins | sample RifCSPhighO2_01_FD_184028 | JGI IMG/M metagenome (GOLD analysis project Ga0209542, IMG submission 184028) | Soil microbial communities from Rifle, Colorado - Rifle CSP2_plank highO2_0.1 (SPAdes) (version 2) | ecosystem: Environmental > Terrestrial > Deep subsurface > Rock core/Sediment ... | reverse complement strand
CATCTCTACCGGAAGTATTTTAAAGCTGCGCATGTAGCAGCCATTATATGAGCCTTTAATATTAAGTTAAACCGTTCTGGATGTATCGTGGCCTAGATACCACGTGTTTGAATAATTTACCGCCTTGAGCTAGAATACACTCTAAATGCCTCCACCTGAAAACCCAACTGACCCGCAAGTTCAATTTGAATCTGCATTAGCTTCCCACCCCATCCTTTCCAAACCGGAATTAACAAATACGAGAAGTTCTCTTTTGAGAGTAAAACCTGAAGCGCAACAGCTATTTTTAGAGCTTTTCTTAAATCCTCAAGCCGGAAAAGTGATGGACAACATCGATCATATGGCTATTAGTAAACTACTAAATTCCCGCGGCTACAAAGAGCTAGTAACCGGCCTACTTTTTGAGCTTTTCTGTTACCAGTTTTTAAGACAAGAACTACGGGCAGGTCAATTTATTATTGTTCCGGCTACATTAACCGATATTTGCAAAAAACTCCATCCTAAAAAAGCGATTATACCCCATTACGGACTAAACGAAGTGATCGAAGGCCTTAGCTATCCTGATATTCTTAAATTGGAAGATAGCGGAGATAGATTAAATATTGCGGGTGCTTATGAGTGCAAAATGGGAGAAGGAAATGATACCGCTAGACAAAGAGCTCAAGCTTTTTTCTCAGGATTTGATTTAGGTAACACTCTTCGATTGCGTGAGCCCGGAGGAAATGAAGAACTTGGCAAGATCTTATCCGGTTTTGGCTTACCTAATAAACCGGTGTTTCTGCCTCAAGAAAAATTAAATTATATCGTCCCGGAGGGAATAGGAATAGGCTGGTTAAACAGAATAGAAGTCCCGATTTCCAACCAAAGCTTCCGTCAAGTGGCTTATGCCTTAATAGCTGATATCCAGATAAGCAATTAGCTTTTCTTCTTCCCAACAATTTTCTCAAACTCCTCCCCTTCCAGGGTTTCTTTTTCGAGGAGTTCTTTGGCCACCGCATCCAGTTTAGATTTATTCTTTTTTAAAAGGTCCTGTGCGCTTTTGTAGCCTGTTTCCATAATTTTCTTAATCTCGCTGTCTACCGCATCGTGCATTTTGGGCGACATCTCCGAGCCTTCATCCATCCCCCGCCAAATACCGAACATCGGTCTGGGGCTGACGCTGATCGGCCCCAAAGAAGACATGCCGTATTGGGTAACCATGGCCCGGGCAATACTGGTAGCCACTTCAATATCAGAGGCGGCGCCGGTGGAGATATCCTTAAAAATTAACTCCTCGGCCGCCTGGCCGCCCAAAGCCGCTGTAATTTGTTCGAGAAGACGGGACTTGCTTTCGTTTGACCGGTCTTCTGTCGGGGGAAATAAGGTATGCCCGCCGGACATGCCCCGGGATACAATGGAAATCCGGTGTACCGGGTCAACCTTTTTTAAGAAATGGCCGACTATGGCATGGCCTGCCTCATGATAGGCCGCCAGTTTCCGGTCCTGATCAGATTGCATCCGCTTTCTTGGCGACCCTAATTTTTCCTTGGTAGCCGCCTCTTCCAAATCTTTATTATCAATGGCAGTTTTATTCTCACGGGCCGCCATGATGGCCGCTTCATTTAACATATTGGCCAAATCCGCGCCGGAAAAGCCGACTGTCCGCCTGGCCAGTTTTTCCGTACTGACTTCTTTGGTAAAAGGTTTACCTTTCATATGCAGTTCAATTATGGCTTTCCGCTCAGGAAGATCAGGTAAAGATAACACCACTCTCCGGTCAAAACGGCCTGGCCTGATTAGAGCGGCGTCCAGCAGATCGGGCCTATTGGTGGCCGCCAGTACGATCACATGATCATTAGGGGTAAATCCGTCCATTTCCACCAGAATCTGATTCAGTGTCTGCTCCCGTTCGTCGTGTCCGCCGGAAATACCCATTCCCCGCTGGCGGCCGATTGATTCAATTTCATCCACAAAAATTATGGCCGGACCGGCTTTCTTGGCCTGGGCAAACATATCCCTGACCCGGGCCGCGCCTACTCCTACCAGCATTTCCATAAATTCCGACCCGGCAATAGAGAAAAACGGCACTCCGGCTTCCCCGGCCACGGCCCGTGAAAGCAGAGTTTTTCCGGTGCCGGCCGGCCCCACCATTAATACTCCTTTGGGAATTTTGGCTCCCAAGGCTTTGAATTTATCCGGGGTTTTAAGGAATTCCACTACTTCTGACAACTCTCTTTTGGCTTCTTCCGCGCCGGCCACGTCGGTAAACTTGATCTGGGGTGAATCTTTGGAAAAAAGCTTGGCCCGGGACTGCGCAAAAGAAAAAATACCCTGCGCCCCTCCTTTGGCATTTCTAAAAAGAAAAATCATTAACCCGACCAAGATGAGTATCGGCAAGACCGCCGATAAAATACCGATCCAGGCCTGTTGAATGGATAAATCTTTTATTTCAATGGTAATTAGTTTTGGGTCAACGCTGCTTGATTCCAGGATTTTATAAATGGACTCGCCGGCTTCTTTGTGTGAGGTTAACTTTTGATCGGAATTTTTAACTTCGGCCGTAATTTTATCCCCTTCCAGAGAAATTTTTTGAATTTTACCGTCTTTTACATCGGAAATAATTTGTGAAATCGGCACTTCGTTGCCAGGCTTATCAGAAGGTCCGCCGGAAACCTGATAGAAGAAAATCAATGCCGCCACGGCAATTAAAATATAAATAATCAGTCCTTTAAAAACCGGGAAGAGCTTTTTGTTGAGGTTAACTCTTCTTTTGCCGTTTGCCATGGGTGGATTCTAGCACATTTGAGGCAAAATTACTACCTTATCTCGGCACCAGCGGGTACCACTTTAGGTACTGTAAGAAAAACCGGGCCGTCTTCACCGTCTGCGGCTAACATCATCCCCTGAGATTCTAAACCCATCATCGTCCTGGGCTCCAAATTAACTACCACTACCACTTGTTTCCCCACCAAATCTTCTGGTTTGTACCACTGTTTAATCCCGGCCAGGATTTGTCGGATGTCTCTTTTCTTCTCAGCCATTTCGTTCTTGGCACCCCCGCTTTCCTCTTTGTCGTCCCGACGAATGTCGGGATCCATTTTCGGACCGGACTCGTTTAATTGGATTCCTGCATTCGCAGGAATGACATCTATGGGACCCAGATCCACCTTGAATTTAATCAGTTTCTCGCTCCCCTCTACTGTCTCTGCTTCTAAAATGGTACCTACTTTTAACTCCACTTTAGCAAAATCCTCAAAGGAAATAGTCTGAGTAACAGTAGCATTCATATAGGGTATTTATCCTAATCCGACCTTGCTTTTCACCTCGGCTAGTTTCTTATTTGCCAACTCCTCTGCCCTGACCTTTCCTTCTTTAAGTAAATCTTCCAGATGTGACGGATTGTCTATTAATTCCTGGTAGCGCTTTTGGAAAGGAGCCAGAAATGCTATAACTTCTTCTGCCAAATCTTTTTTAAAATCACCATAGCCTTTGCCGGAAAACTTTGACTCAATCTCTTCCCGGCTTGTCCTTGTTACTCCTTCGTAGATTTCCAGCAGGTTATAAATCCCCGGGCGACTAGCATCAAACCTTATCTCCTTTTGTGAATCAGTTGTCGCGCCCATGATAGCAGACCTCAGTTGATCTGTTGAAGCCAGCAGTGGAAGGGTCCGACCCTCACGGTCATCACTTTTGCTCATCTTTTTAGTAGGTTCAATAAGATCCATAATCCGGGCGCCTGATTTGGGGATTACCGGCTTGGGCAATTTAAAAGTTTCTCCGTAGATCGAGTTAAAACGCTGGGCAATGTCGCGGGTGATCTCCACATGTTGTTTTTGATCCTCCCCCACTGGCACCTCATCGGTGTCGTAAAGCAAAATGTCGGCGGCCATCAAGGCTGGATAGTCAAACAGGCCGACGCTCACACTTTCTTTTTGATTGCCTGATTTATCCTTAAATTGAGTCATTCTGCCCATCCAGCCCATCGGGGTAAAGCAATTTAGAATCCAGGCTAATTCCGCATGAGCGCTGACATCGGATTGAACAAACACGATTGACTGCTTGGGATCAATGCCGGCCGCAAAATATATTCCTGCTACTTCCCTGATTTTTTGCTTCAAGATTTCCGGATCCTGCGGCACGGTGATGGCGTGCAGGTCTACAATACAAAAAACATTGTCTGCGTCCTGCTGAGAAGCCACCCAGTTTTTGAGGGCCCCTAAATAATTACCAATATGTAAATTTCCTGAAGGCTGAATGCCGGAAAATACTCTTTTTTTCATAGTAGGTAGAATATATCACTTTTAGAAGTGGTTTTAAACCTACGAGGATTAGCCTGAGGTTAGTAGAAATTTTCATTCAATCCGTTGATAAGTTACTTCGATTTTATTCTTCTACTGTCTGCTATAAGGTCGCTCATCGCAATTGTATGAAGATCACAAATACCAACGACAGGTTGCCTTACAATAACTAACGGCCCGCGCGTCTCAAGAAATTCCCATGGAATCAATAAACTATTTCCGAGCGTTACACCCCGAAATGATATACTCTCAACAGGCGATTGAATATATGCCGGTAACCTTGTCTGAGCTATGATAATACCTGAACGAGTTGTTCTCGCTTCCGACACTATTAATGCAAGATGTCGATCTCTCGTTATATTGTGTCCTCTTATTACAGCTGTAAATGTCTTTACTTCGATATGATTTCTACTCATAATTATTGATCCACAAAAAAAACCGCTCCTTAACTAGAAGGTGCGGTCTAAATGAGAGTTATTCCCATTTTTCTGGGATACTCTTACTCAAACCACTCCTTTTTAAGGAAATAGTTTTTCTGGCAAATAATAAATCGGTATATTTTGTTCATATGCTTGTCAATCTCTATTGTACCATAGAATCACCTGGAACTCGTGTATCTGGAGGTTTATTTTAACTTGTCTCTGAATTGATCATAGCTGGTGGCGGTAGATTGATAGTCTGCTACCTCATACGATTCTTCTTTAAAAGTGATTTTTTTATTTTCCTGCAAATCTTTTCTTAAAACCACCCCCGGGCCAACCAGTGAACCGGATCCAACTCTAACTCCCGGCATAGTGGAAGCGTTTACCCCAATCCGAGCTCCTTTTCCGGCCATGAGGCCCAGTTTATTTCTTCCGGTATTAATCTTTTCTTCGCCAACTGCCACCCCTTGATTATTAAGTCTTAAATTGGCAATAACCGCCCCGGATCCCATACCTAAATCGCCTTCCAAAACACTGTCTCCGATATAATTGGTATGAAACCAGGAATTTGTTCCAATATAACTTCTGGTTATATCAGAACTAAAACCGGTCACGCATCCCTCTTCCAGATTCGACTCCCGGACCATGGAATTGTTTCCTACAATACAATTTTTGCCAATATACGCCGGACCCTTTATTACTGCTCCCTCAAGCACCTTTACTCCGTCTTCAATAATCACATTACCCTCTATGGTTGCTTTCTCCGATATTTTTGCCTGAGAGGAAATATTTTGTTCAACTTGAGACAATAAATAGGCAGTAATATCTAAAATATGCCAGGGGTATTTTAAGGGTAGCCATATCCCTTTATAATTGGCAAACCTAACATTTAAACCATCGGTAATCATCTCAGAAATCGCCACTTCGTATTGGTCATCTTCCTCCGAAGATACTTTTTGTAAATAACTGATGAGCGAATTGCCGTCTCTAAAATAATCTGTCACCAGCTTAACTACATCAGACGGCTCGTTGCCTTCTCCCGGCTTCTCAACTATTCCTAACACCCTGTCGGCCTCCAATTTTAAATAACCGCCGGGAAAATATTTACCAAAACTGATGCCGGGGAAAAACACATCTGCTTTTGTTTTTTGGGCTGCATCTAATACGTCTTGATATATATGTTTGTCTAAAACATCTTCGGCATTAACTATCAATATTTCTCCATCCAGTAAATCCTTGGCGGAAAGTAGGGCATCCGCCATGCCTTTCGGCTCATTTTGCACAGCTATTTGAAAATTTAGGTCCAATTCCCGGGCAATTTCTGCAATTTTTTCTTTGCTCTGGGGATTAGCTATTATTACAAAACTATCCAATTCACCTGGAAGGTGGGCCCGGACTCCTTCCAGGTGGAGTTTGATTTGCTTGAGATTGTGGTATAAGAGGGGTTTTCCCAAAAAAGGGAGCAGGCATTTGTCAGTCTGAATCGGCCACATTCTTTTGCCTTCTCCCCCGGCTAATACAATTATTTTCATAGTTTCCTTTTTGTCATTGCGAGCGATTAGAGTGGCAATCTTTATTTTTTCTGTCATTCCCGCGAAAGCGGGAATCCATTTAACAGTATTATATTTATGGATCCCGTATCAAGTACGGGATGACCAGTTGTCATGTAGCAGGGGTGGGGTGCGCGCCCACGACCTCGGCGTTATGAGTGCCGCGCTCTAACTGACTGAGCTACCCTGCCGGACTACGCTCATTTTACCATAAGCAGAACTTGGAATTCTCACTGTGTTCGAATTATAAACACCCTGCTTGACGGCGCAAAGCAGAGAGGTTACTCTTGAGTTATGTCCGCTTCCGAGAAATTTTTAGAGAAAATGGCCGGTGCTCCGGCCGATATGTTGGATAAAACCATTGATACTTCCAGAAAAATCTCCCAGGCCTTTGTTTCCAGAAAACAACTTAATCAAGCCAAAGACTACTGGAAATCACTGGGTCCCGGATTAACTACTGGAGCAGCAGATGACGATCCATCCGGTATTACTACCTACTCTCAGGCTGGTGCTCAGTTTGGCTTCAACTTTTTGTGGCTGGCCCCTTATACCTTCCCTTTGATGGCGGTCGTGCAGGAAATGTGCGCCCGGATCGGTTTAGTGACCGGCCGGGGGTTGGCCGCCAATATCAGGCAATATTATCCCAAGTGGGTTTTGTATATTGCCACAATGCTTTTATTTGCCGCCAATACTTTAAACATCGGCGCTGATCTGGGTGCCATGGCCAAAGCATCACAACTGCTTTTTCCCCACTTCAGCTTTACTACAATGATTTTGGGCTTTACCATAATTACTTTGGCTCTTCAAATATTTACTACATACGAAAAATATGCCAAGTACTTAAAATGGTTGGCTTTGGTACTGCTGTCTTATGTCTTTTCTGCCCTGACGGTTGATATCAATTGGAACGAAGCACTGCAAAAAGCAATTATTCCTACGATTGTTTTCTCCAAAGATCAAATATTTTTGATTACCGCAGTCCTGGGAACCACCATTTCTCCCTACCTGTTTTTCTGGCAAACGTCACAAGAAGTGGAAGAACAGATTTTGGGCGGCAAAACCACTTTAAAACTGCGGCAGGAAGAAACTACGCCAAAGGAAGTTAAAAATATGCGGATGGATGTCTGGTCGGGTATGTTTTTGTCCAATCTGGTAATGTTTTTTATCATCGCAGCTGCCGCAGCTACCCTTTTTAGCCACGGTATTACCAATATTACCTCTGCCGCAGAAGCCGCGGAAGCCTTGCGGCCGATTGCCGGAGAAAGAACATATTTGCTTTTTGCCTTGGGTATAATCGGAACCGGCATGCTGGCAGTGCCGATTTTGGCCGGAAGCGCCTCTTATGCCCTCTCTGAAAGTTTTGGCTGGAAATTCGGGCTGTACCGGAGATTGCGGGAAGCCAATGCTTTTTACGGAGTCATCATCATCGCCACCGGTATAGGTTTGGGTATCAACCTCTTGGGGTTTGATTCTATTAAAGTCTTAATATATTCGGCTGTTTTTAATGGTTTAATCGCGCCGGTAATTTTAGTTTTGATAGTGCTCCTCAGTGGAAACGGCAAAATTATGGGCCGGTGGGTTAACGGCAAAATTACCACTTTTTTTGGCTGGCTGATTGTAGCTTTAATGACTCTGGCCGGAGCGGCCACTATTATCTCTTTGTTCTTGTAACTCCAACTTTTTCTTTCTAGGCCAGCTTTTGATCTCGAATTCTCTTTTTAAGGCCTCCGAATGATTGGCCAATTCTTCCTGATAAACCAATTTAACCGGCTGGTGGGATCTGGTATACCTACCACCCTTGCCATTTTTATGTTCCAGAAACCTTTTTTCTACGTTAGTAGATATTCCCGTATATAGGCTTCCGTCTTTGCAAAGCAGAATATATAGGTACCACATAGGCTATATTCTATGCTATAATGTGCTCGCGGGGAAGTGTAACGGCTGCACACAAGGCTTAATACAATGGGCCCACTAAAGAGTAATCTTTTGTTGAGAATCCGGCTATATCGGTGAACCCCTGTACCACATGGTACAGGGCAATACCGAGGGAAGTCCGACAAAATGTCGGACCCTGTAGAGACTACACGCCAGACGTCCTGTTAAAAGGATGATGATATAGTCCTACCCTTGCAGTAATGCGAGAAGGTGCATAATCTTGAGGCAGGGAGTTCAACTCTCCCCCCCGCAACATACTAGTTTTGTAAAGAAGCTCCCCGGTAGATCTTTTTCAAGTTTTCATCAAATGTCAAAAACTCATCCGGCCCGAAATTCTCTATTTCAATTAAAATGATTGAATCGGTAAATGTCAGGTTTGATTGGCTAAAAATACTTAAAGCATTCCGCATAGCGGATTTATTCTCTGCCAAAACTCCTTCCAGGACAAGAAGGCTCTCGAGAAATCTAACAATCAATTCCTTCGGTTGTTTGTAGAACGACCGCAGTACCCATTCTAATTCCGGAAAAACGATACTGGGTATAAAAATCTGGATTTTACTATTTAAACAATCTTCTATTAGAAGCCGTGCCATATTAAACGTAGGTTTTCTTTTCAGGCGATAATCTAACAAAACATTGGTATCAACGGCTACGATTTTTGTCATATGGGCGCTTTTGAGAAATCCATTCTCTTACAGCTAATCTTTCGGCTTCATCTCTTATTTCTTTCCATGATCTTCCATCATCTAAATGAGCAAGGTCACCGGCAAATTCAAGAATGTTTGACTGCACTCTCGGCCTTCCAATAAATCCACCGTTGAGTGTGGGGAAAATATCAATTTTAGCACCCTTTTTCAGCCCCAGTTTATCTCTAACGGGTTTAGGTAGCGTCAATTGATTTTTTGTGGTTAAAGTTGTTGTAAAACTCATTTTAATCCTCCTTACTTATTATACGATCTCCTTGATTTTTTGTCAAATCCCATACGAACCAGGTTCTAATATCCCGCAAGCCCCACAAAGACACACTTTTGATATAATCAGAATCATGAAATACAGCTCATTGAAAGATATCGTTGAAACCGGAGTCTCTCATAATCCTGAGATCAAAAAGAAAGTCCTGATTGCAAATGGACAAGTCCCTCATTTAACACAACTTGCCAAAACTATTCTCGCGGCAGGACAGGTTGCTGGTAGTCATATCCATCAGGACATGTATGAAATTTTTTTGGCAGAAAACGGCACAGGAGAAATTATAGTAAATGATAATAAATATAGTTTAATTCCGGGAGCCTGCGTAACTATCGATCCCGGCGAAAAGCATGAGATAACAAATACCGGAAAAAATGACTTGGTTCTGACAATAATAGGGATGAATCTCCACGGCTAAAGCCGTGATATCTTCTCATACTTCGCTTCGCAAAGATGATAGAAGCTTAAATTTGATATAATTTCCCAATGACTTTTTACTTAAAAAACACTTTCCACCAGCCCAGCCAATTGGGCAGCCTGATTTGGACTGGGGAGCTTGTACCCAACACTGATTTCAACCTTTCCTCCGGAATAACCACCACTGTTTCCCCGGCTTTGGCCAGTCCAAGCCTGTTTCTGACCTCTGCTTCAATAAATTGCGGCGATTGAATTTGTTTTAGTTTTTGCTTTAAAGTTTTATTCTTAATTTCCAGTTGATAAACCGATTCCGCGGCTTGAGATAACCGCTCACCCGATTTAGTGGCTTTCAGAATTTGAATGGCCAGATTGTATGCTATCACTAAGATAACTAAAATAACTAACCCTAAAACTATTTTCTTAATCATAATGGTTTATTTCTCGCAGGATGGCACTTGACAACGCCATCCTATAATACTATAATTTGTACTATGTCTACTCTGCGCGACGCGCACCAACAATTTGTCGGCCATCTTAAGGGCCGCTCCCGTGCCTCAGCTACTATCTTAGCTTATGGCAAAGACATTGAGCAACTGGTCAAATATTTAGCAGATCAGGAAAAAACTGATCCTGCCGCAATCGAGACTACTGATCTTCAGTCATTCATGCAAAAGCTGGCTGACGAACACTATACCCCCAAATCAATCTCCCGGAAAACTAACTCCACCAAAACTTTCTTTAAATTCTTAAAAACTTCAGGTCTAATCAATACCGATACCGCAACAGGCTTGGAACACCCTAAATTTGAAAATAAACCGCCCCGGATTTTAACTAAACTGGAATACCGGAGCCTGCGGGATGCGGCCAGAGCTGATACCAGGATGCTGGCAGTCATAGAACTCCTGCTTCAAACCGGCATCAGGATCGGAGAGTTGAGTAAACTCGGGCTGGAAGATGTAGATGTAGAGAATTTAACTCTGCATGTTCCCCCGTTTGAAGATACCCGGGAAAGAATGATCCCATTAAACAAAGCCGCTGCGGAAGCTGTTAAAAATTATCACCCAAAAAGGGCCAAAACCCCGAATCACGCTTTATTTGTCACCAAAACCGGCCGACCCTTGCTTATTAGGAACATTAGAACCGCTGTTGACCGATACTTCAGAATGGCCGGCATTAAAGGCGCCAAATTAAACGATTTAAGGCACACTTGGGTCGCTTTTCAACTGCAAGCCGGAGTCCCGATGACTATGGTGTCCAAACTAGCCGGCCACAAAAGGCTTTCCACCACTGAAAAGTATTTGCAATTTATTGCTGGTCAAACCAGCGAAGCTAAAGTTAAATTAGAGGAGTTATGAGTCCGGAATATACGGCAGCTGCATTAGAAAGTCTCTTCGGACAGATATACACGGATATAGCACTACCTGCTTTGGAAACATTCGCAAAACAACCTGTACCAAGAGACGCAGAATTAGCAATTCTTCGCTGGCATCAATCAGGATTTAGCTTACCTAGTAGTGTTACTCAAGCTGTGGGATTTGAAGCACTGCACTTGGAAGAATTTTACAATCAGAGGTGTGATGCTCTCCAAATACCTCATCCTCCAGACGAATTGAGATTATCTACATTGTATCCATATGCTCCCAGTTGCCTGTTAGTAGCAGAGGAGCATTTGCGACGGCCAACAGATATTGAAGGGGTTGTAGAGGAGGCTCTTAAGGAAGGTTTGCACCGCTATGGTAAACAACGCATACTAACCGATGATAGTCTTGACATCACTGTAGCCGAAGGACACGTTCTTTTGCATGACTGGCTCCAACGACTTCAACTGGATCCAAGCGGCTTTAGTTTCATTGATGGAATAGTTTCAGGAAAACTGCTTTCTCAACTGACATATGTTTTTATTAATCCACCTAAAATGCCTTATAAAAGAGTTATTGAATTGGGTGCACAGAGATACAAAAGTTTCTATCAAGCAGTTTCTCAATAAAAATCCTATTTCAAACTGTGGGCGGACTAAGCGGAGCTTTCCTTTTGCTTTGCAAAACGTAGGATTCGAACCTGGAACCAAATGTAGGCCCGACTGGACTCGAACCAGTAACGTTCAATGTATAAGATTGATGCTCTAACCAATTGAGCTACGGGCCTGCCGCTAATTGTACCAAAGATTACTACGACTGTCATTCTGGAGGCCGAAGGCCGATAGAATCTTTATCCTCCAGATCTTATCAGCCACTTCATGGCTTCCAAGATGACTACAGAATAATTCGTTCCAGATGACAATTACAAAATAGCTTGATATAGATCTTTAAAGTCTGGATTTTTACCTTTAATCAAATCTATCTTTTTTCTTCTTAGCAGATTTTTAATTGTTTTCTCCCTTTTAATAGCATTACGCGGATCTTGAAATACTTCATAGTAGAGTAACTTGCTTACATTATATTTTTCAGTAAAACCAGAAACTGATTTTTGCTTATGTTCATAAACTCTTCTTACCAAATCATTTGTAATTCCTGTATATAAAACAGTGTCTGTAAAATTTGTTAGGATATAAACGTAGTATTGTTTATTCATAGATCCTATCGGTCGCTACGCTCCCTCCAGGATGACATTTTCTCTATAACCTGGCTCTTGAAGCCAGCTCTGCTTCCACCTGGGTGACGTCACGGCCATACTTTAGGCGGGATAGCTCGCGGATCGCGTGACCGATTTGCGGATTTAACATGGCCTTCCATTTTTTCATATCTTTGGTGGTATCGAGCGAAAACGGCACCACCGGCTCACCGTTAACTATAGTTTTAATATAAACATGGGGCGATTCAATGTTAACCAAATCCGCCTCTGTAAAAGTGGGTGAAAATTCATGTTGGAGATAATTGGCATCAGTTACCCCGACCCGGAAACCGATGATGGTACCGACGTTGCCGAAAACGGCATTTTTTAAATCTTCCCCGATTTGACCGATAAATTGATTAGCCACCACTAAATTCAGCCGGTATTTTCTAGCCTCGGACAAAATATCGGCAAAAGTGTCAGTGGCAAAGTTTTGAAACTCATCCACATACAGGTAAAAATCCCGCCGCTGTTCCATTGCCACATCGGTTCGCGACATAGCCGCCGCCAGAATTTTCGGTACTAAAATCAGCCCCAGAAAATTGGAATTTTCCTCCCCAATCCGGCCTTTGGACAGATTCATAATTAAAATCTTGCCCTCGTCCATCACTTTACGGAGATCAAATGAGGATTTTGACTGACCAATGATATTCCGCATCATTTTATTGGTAACAAACCGGCCGAATTTGGAAACCGTATAATCCAGCACTTCCGATTTATGAAAATCAGTAGTTTGGGCAATCTGATCTGTCCAATAACGCCTGACCACCGGATCCTGTACTTTCGGCAAAATCTCCTTCACAAAATCTGCATCAGTCATCAGTCTGACTACCTCCACAAAGGTGGCACCGGGCGCGCTCATGGCAGTTAACATGGCATTTCTGACTCCGTGCTCAAACCGCGGACCGATAATACCGGTTTTATTGGGATCAAATAGCTTATACATCAGACCGATGATGGAGGCCACCACGAAGTGTTTTTGCTCTTCATTGTAGGCCTCCAGCATGTTGATACCAAATGGCCGAATCATGTCTGAAGGATCAAAATAAATTACATCTTCAGCCCGCTGGGGCGGGATCAATTGTAATAGCTCCTCTGCCGCGTCTCCGTGTGGATCAATAAAACAAAGCCCCTTGCCGGCCAAAATATCCTGCAGCATCAAAGTTTTCAGTAGTTCCGACTTACCCGTACCGGTTCTACCAATTATGTACATATGCTTGCGGCGGTCATCCTCCGATAAATACACCGGCCGGTCTACGCCCCGGAAAACAGACCTGCCCAAAAATAAACCGGAGCTGGGAATTTTTTCCGGAGCCGGGGCTCGCTTGGAAGACAGCCAGCTGATATAAGGAGTTTCAATGGACTTATTGGGAAAATGAAAAAGTGAGGCCAGCTCATCTGCGGTTAAAACCGAAGGCTTTTCAAACCTGGGCATATACCTATATATAAAATCTGTTAAAAATCCCTTCTCTGAATAAACCTTGGCGCCGGTAAAGGAGTTATATGGCCCGGAGAATTGCTCCAGACTGGCTTTAATATTAGTTAGATGAGCCTTGGCAGATTCTTTGGAAGTACTGGAGGTGGCGATCCGCAAACTGACATCAAAACCCGCCTTAGCTAATTTCCCTTCCACTGCCTCCAGTTCTTTAGCATCGGGCGGAGCTTTGGGTTTTTTTTCATCACCCGGGTCTTTTTGATTTTTCAGCCACTTTCTGCCGGCGTCTTTCCAGCTACTGCCGGCAGGGGCAATAATCAACTGGATAGCCGCCCCCTCGTTGGCCTGCATCTTGGCAAAAGCCGAAGTTAAAGATGATAGCGGGTCAGTCGGCAGGTCCCGGAAAGTCTTAATGGGATAATAATCGGAACTTTTCAGTTTCAATTGAGCATAAGCTGTTTCCCCCGTTTCGGAAAAGATGTTATATTCCGGCACCGGCTTTATTTCTGCATCGGGATAAGCGCCGTGAATTTGTTTTTCTATCAGATCCTGATGAAATTTATTGCAGGCCACAAAAAACCGGACTGATTCGTGCAGAGCTACAATTTCAAAAGCTAAATGCGGCTGCGGAGTAAACATACCCAGCAATCCCCCGGACTTGCGCAGGGAAGCTAAAGTACCGAATAATTGCTCGGCCACATCAATTTTGACCTCATTGCCGCGGGGCACTTTGATTTGCAAAAGCACAAATTGCAAAGAATTTTTCTCCCGGTCCCGGTATTTAATCCAACCCACCAGATATTTTTTCAGGAAAAAAAATATTCCGACTAATACTAAAATTACAGCCAAAATTCCAATACCTACAATTGTTACACTGGTAGTATCTATACTATTCGTCGTTGTTTGTGTAACTTCCATATTTTTAAGCTGCCTGCTTTTGCAGTTGAAGTGCTTTTTTAACAAGTCGTGCTTTTCTTCTTGCAAAATTTACGATTGTTGAACCCGCAGCAGTTTCTTCATGGGCTGACAGTCCCCCTTGCTGATTAACGAAACTAATTACATGACCTGTTGTTTTTTTTGCTATATCTGAAAAATCTGCTGGGTCAAAAGCTGGTTCTGCGCCAATTACTTCAGCTCCGGCTGCTTGAAAGTCTTTACTGTTTGCGATAGACCCAGAAGCAGGCGGTGCAATATTATGTTCTGTACCAAAAGGAGATTCTGTTCCCGGAATCTGCTTAACATTTTGTCCTACCCCCTGTGTCCATTCTTTCTCCTGTGTCGGAATATGCACAATCTCATTATCAACCCTACCACCTTTTATAGTAACTGGTATCTCTTGTGTATCTTTAGAGGCAAGACCTATCATAATTTCATTATCTCACATTCTGACTATCTAACAAATATCACCTTGCCAATAATCTCCGATATATCAACCGGCCCAAAGCTTCTACTATCAGTACTTTCTTTTTTACCGCAGCAGCGGCAAACTTGTTTATTGTCTCCCATAACAAAAAACTGACGGCCGTCGCATTTTTGAATACGCTTGACCATTTCTTTGCCTTGATTTTTAATTACCACTAAATCTCCAACTTTTGGCTTTGAAAAAATATACGCCCAAGTAAACACCAAAACATCCTGGCCGGGTTTTAGAGTCGACAGCATACTGTTGCCATATACCTTGTATCTTGTTATTGGGATCATCATTGAGAAATTGACCTAATTTACCTAATTTCTAATTGACCTAAAGAATGACTAATGTCTAAATTTAGAAATTAGGACATTGGGGTTTGATAAGCGAAGCTTGAAAACTTTGTTTGAAAGCTGAGTTTTCAAACTTCGTTTATTAGAAATTAGAAATTAGAAATTTTATTACTTCTTTGTCTGATTAAAAATTTCTGCAATCTTATCTACTGACGCAATCAACTCGTTAGCTTTTGCTTCATCCACTGCCCTTTTGTTGGCCGAACAAAGCTTAGCTGTTTTCCAAACCAACTCATGCAGATCCGGGAACTTTTCTAAATGCTCAGTCTTAAAATAATCAGTCCACAAAATTAAAATCTCTTTTTTACAGATTTCCGCATGAGCTTCTTTGGTAAATACATATCTGCCTACCGCATTTTCATACCTAACAACAGATTCCTTAATTACTTCTGGTCTTCCATTTTCAGGCAAAGGTTCCTCATTTATTTTCTGTACCATTTTTAAAACGGTCTTGGCCGCCAATTGGGCCGCTTGAGGATCATAAATCCCGCACGGAATATCACAATGAGCAAAAGCCGGCCTTGCAGGCAAAATCTTAATCAGATATGCAATCACATCCATAAAATTTATTATACACCTCCGTTGCCTTCAGTCGGTAATTCTATTTTTTCCAAATACTCTTCCACATCAAATGCGGCTTTACAACCGGCGCCGGCTGCTGTGACTGCCTGTCTGTATTTGTGGTCTGCCACATCACCAGCTACAAATACTCCCGGGATATTAGTTTTAGTTTCACCGGTGACAACAATATAACCTTTTTCGTCTAATGCCAGTTCCCCTTTTAAAAACCCGGTATTCGGTTCGTGACCGATTGCTACGAACAATCCGTCAACTGCGAGTTCACTAATCTGTCCTGTTTGAGTATTTCTAATCTTCACTCCCGTGACTTTTTCCTGTCCCAGTACCTCAGTTATCTCAGTATTCCAAACAAATTCCACATTTGATTTAGATTTAACTAACTCCTGCAAAGCAGGTTGCGCCCTTAGGGCATCTCTCCTGTGAATTACAATAACCTGTTGACAAAGCTTAGACAAGTAATTTGCTTCCCGCATGGCAGTGTCTCCCCCGCCCACCACAGCCACTACTTTACCTTTAAAGAAAAAGCCGTCGCAGACCGCGCAGGCAGATACGCCTTTTCCGCGGAACTTTTGCTCGGAATCTAAATTAAGCCACTGAGCTGAAGCACCGGTGGCTATAATTAGTGAATTAGTGCGGAGTGAGGAGCGCTCAGTCAAAACAACAAATGGCTTTTGCTTTAAATCTACGGAAACAACATCTTCGCTGATAAACCTGGTGTTAAACCGTTCTGCCTGTTTGCGCATCTTTCCCATTAATTCCGGTCCCTGAACGCCGTTTTCAAAGCCCGGAAAATCATCCACATCGGTAGTTGAAGTCAATTGTCCGCCCGCTTCCCTACCGGCGATTACCAACGGATTTAGATTACCTCTGGCGGCGTAAATGGCGGCAGTTAAACCGGCCGGCCCGGAACCCACGATAACCAATTTCTCAACTTCATCCTGAGATCTATTCATTATATATAATTTAACAGACGGTTTAATCCTCTGGTTTGTCAGCACCGCTTCGTCTGTCACTTCCAGACGGACTTGAGGTAGGACTCGACTTAGGACTCTTCTGACTGGCTCCCTTAGTTGCTTCCTTGCCCGATGGTGTCGCAGATGCGCTGGCAATTATGGTAGGTATTGCCGTTGGCACAACCTGTACCTGATCCTCTGGTTGCACTACAAGGGCAGGCGGAATAATTCTGCTCCGGAGCCATATCAAATAACCAACGATCACTACCAATACTAACAAAGTCACTATAATTGAAATATTTCTGTTCATTTTTTCACCTCCCTCGGGCAACTTTTTGTATCTTAAACCTTTTTCCTATGTAAAATCAATATTGAAGCAAGTAATCCCGTTCCTATTCCCAACAAACCCCCGCCTAGCACATCAGATAACCAATGTTCACCTAAATAAACCCGGGTCAAACCCATTAAAAAAGCAAATGTAATCAAAAAACAAAAAACTACAAATCTGGGAATAATATTACGAGAAGAGAAAATAACCATACAGATAAAAACTGTGATAATAAAAATAGTTCTGGTCATATGGCCGGAGGGATAAGAAAAATCAGTGTGGATGTAAAAAGACGGCAGTGATGTCGGAGTGAGGCTCCGATGAAAAAATACCGGCGGACCGGGATGGAAAAGCACCAATTTTCCGAAAACTTCTGCCACTGACGCAGGAACAACCATAATCCAGCCTAATATTGACAGCCACTTTCTCCGCAGAAACGACAAGAAGGCCATTATCAAACAAAAACCGATTGTCACCTCGGCAGAGCCAAATAAACTAAAATAAGAAAAAATACCATCAAAGCGGCGGGAAATGTGATCTTGTAGCTTAACAGTGGTATCAAAATCGGTTTTTTGCCAATTCTCTTTAGCCACCGAATAGGAAAAAAGAGTAAAGGTCAATATGAAAACTGCGGCGAGCAATAATAGTTTTGTTTTCATTATTTAGTGACCTAAAATTTTACCTGTAGAATAATCTTTGATTCTCTTGGTAACATACTGCAACTTGGCACCGGTGAGTTTAGCTGCTCTTTTATGATGCTCTATTCGTTCATAACCTGCAGTCATAGCAATAATAGCCGGTTTAATTTTTTGTACAGCCTTGTCATAATCAGCTTCCGATCTTAGATAAGGCAATAAAATAATATAATCAACTGCCGCCAGGGCAGATAAAACCGTAGCTCTCATCCGCTGGGAATGCACCGGGCGATTAGCTCCTTTTAATTCACACACCTTTTTATCGCTTTCCAGAAAAACAATCAAAATATCAGCTATTTTTTTAGCTTTTTTTAAAAAAATCACATGACCCGGGTGTAAAATATCAAAACACCCGCCCACTAAAACAGTTTTTTTACCTTGATTTTTAAATGTTGCAATATGAGAAGATAGTTTTCCAAGAGAAATGATTTTTTCCATGCGTATTAATAACCGGCTCAAATTATGATACACGTTTTTCAGGAGAAATTGAAGGTTTAACCAGCTGCCGCTAATTTTTCCCTGTCCAGTTTAGCTTTTTCTTTTGCCTTTATCAAAGAAGCGGTTTTGGCTTTTCTTTCGGCAATGCCTTTATCAACCTGCGCCTGGCAATCCGCATCCGGACACACGGTTAAAGTATAAGTTATTTTAGAAGCCCCCACCTTACCGTCCCAAGTCTTACCATCCACCCTTTCTTTACCGCATTTAACACAAGGATTACTCATAGAGTCGCTGTAGTGTAACAGAAACCACCTGTAAAATCAACCGGCCTTGAGTATAATAATAGTAAGAGTGAAAAAATTACTGATCATTGTCTTAATCTTAATCTTAATCACAGGAATTTTTTTAAACAGAAGCTATGCCTATTTCTATAACTTTTTCAACCAAAACCGCTTGACAGCTTCTCCTCATGAGAAAATAGTGATAACTGGCAACAACTCCGAAGGCCGGATAATTAAATACGCTGCCATGGGAGACAGCTTAACAGCCGGAGTGGGCACTGCTGACTATCGGGATTCTTATCCCTTCCTGCTAGCCAATAAATTAGCTTCTGAAAATCAGGTAGAGTTGATTAATCAGGCGCGTGCCGGAGATAATTCATCGGAAGTATTAGCCGTCCAACTACCTCAAGTATTATCATTAAATCCGGATGTAGTTACTCTGCTGATCGGCACCAATGATATCCACAACCTTAAATCTTTGGAAGAATTTAATAGAAATTATACTCAAATCGTCAGTCAGCTTAAAAAAACCGGGGCTAAAATTTATCTGCTGTCCATCCCCTATCTGGGATCTTCCAAAATAGTTTCTTTCCCTTATAATTTTCTGTTGGATTTGCGGACAAAGCAGTTTAATGGTGTGATCAAAAAAGCGGCCGCTGATTACGGAGTCTTTTTTGTTAACTTATATGCCATAAATCAGCCTGCCGGCTTTTATTCAGCAGACCAGTTCCATCCCTCCGCGGAGGGGTACAAGACATGGGCAAAGGAAATCAATGTTAATTAAAGTTGCCGATCCTGCTTTTCAGACAATTCTATTTTCGGTTATTTTTTTGTGCCTGATGCTAATTTCTTTCAGAAGATTAAGGAGTAATAATTTTTTCTCCAAAGAAGTTACCAATCAATTAAAAGGACTTGCCATTTTCGCGGTGGTTTTTTCTCATATCAGTTTATTTCTCTTTTATGAACCTAAATTCTTATACCCTTACAATGTTCTGGCCGGAGTGGGGGTCAACTTGTTTTTATTCCTGTCCGGCTTCGGATTAACTGTTTCTTACCTTAAATCCCCTTTGTCGCCTGTTGATTTCTACAAAAAAAGACTCTCAAAGCTCTTTATCCCGCTCTGGATCGTGATTACTGCGGTCTTGCTGATTGATTTTCTCGCGCTTGGGCGGACTTATCCTTTATCGGAGATCATCCATGCATTCCTGGGTTTTTACCCCAGGGCCGACGTATCGATTAATCTGGACTCGCCCTTGTGGTATTTTTCCCTGATTTTCTTCTACTATCTGCTCTTTCCTTTAACTTTCTTCAAAAAAATCCCGTTGCTTTCTCCGTTTTTAGTGTTATGCGTCACCCTGCTGGTGCTCAACTTAAAACTACCGGTTCACCCGGATGTGATAAAACTTTACAAACTGCACACGCTGGCTTTTCCTTTGGGAATGTTGTTTGGTCTAACTGTCCAAAAAATCAACCTTAAACTAAACTCGGCTTTAAAATTATTGGCTTTACTCATGGCTCTCTTTGTTTTTCTTTATACCGCCCTCCACTCCGGTGTAGGCGAAGATCCCAAAATAGAACAAACTATCAGTTTGATAACTACTTTATCTTTAGTAGTAATATTTTCCCTGTCAAAATTTGATTTTAAATTGCTGTCTCTTTTTGGGATTTATTCTTACGAGATTTATCTGCTACACTGGCCGGTTTTATCCCGGTTTAATTTATTCTCGGGACTGCCGCCTTTTTTGGTTGTGACATTAAATTTGGGCCTAATTTTTCTTCTCGGATACGGAATACAAAAAGTGGTTACAAAGTTGACTACTCAGTTTTACCGGTTAAGAGCGCATCGATGATGTCGTGCGGTAGGGCGACGGCATTTAGAAGAGCTTTTCTGACCATTCCGCCGGCTTCACTACCCACCTCATCAGCCGCCTTTAGAGTTCCCATTACTGCGCTTTTGGCAAGTTCCCCGGAATCAGCGCCGATATCACCGGCTGCCTGAATTGCCCCCTGGACAGAAGAAATGGCCACCGCGCTGATATCACCGCCAACTGTAGAGGCAGTTTTAACAGCCTGGGCTGCTGCCTCCCCTGCCGCTTCAACTACATTTACTCCGGTATCCTTGGCTCCACCCACTACTCCCCGAATTAAGCCAGACACTCCGTCAGTTAAAGAAGCTCCAGTAGAAATAACGGCCTGTAAGCCTTCTGCGACAACCTGATCAACTGTCTGGAGGCTAGCGGTGGCTACACCTCCTGCTCCCTGCAGCAAACTCACCACATTATCCTTAGTTACACGCTGGACAGTTCCGGCTACATCCCCTGCTCCGGATACTGCAGAAGAAAGAGCGTTTTTTAAATCATTAGTCAGATTTGCCATTACTATTTAACAATAATACATTTTTGAATTTTGTCAAGTGGGTGTCTTGAATTTTAGTATTTTTGGTAAGAAAAAGTAGAAATTATTTCTGCCTAATACTGTTGGATGGGTCGTGGTTTTTGTAGTATATTTACTTAATCCCTATCTTCCATACCCCTTTTTCCCTAAAAGCCGGGATTGTTTGACGTTTGGCAGCATTTAAAATCACCGGCGCAGGTTTTCCTTGCTTAGTTGCAAATTCCGTAGCTTCAATTATTTTATTTCCTTTTAGGTAAGCGATTCTTTTATGCAGGGATTCCAATAAGGCAAGTGCAATGATCTTATCCATTATTTCCGTCAATTTGTCGTCCCGGTACTCCTTAAATGACTGATAATAAATAGATTTCTCTTTATCTCGGATAATGATTCCCGGAAAACCTAATCTGTACATTTGATAATTTATAATTACCCTGCCAATCCTGCCGTTGCCGTCATTAAAAGGATGGATAGTTTCAAATTGCAAGTGAAATTTAGCAATCTTGTCTACAAAATAAGTAGTCTGATCGCTTGAGTACTCAATTAAAGCTTCCTCCAGCAGTCGTTCTACATGCTCCGGAGCCGGAGCAATAAACGTACCCACCCGTACATATTCTCCTTTGGTCCGAAATTTCCCGGCAATATTTTCATCGATATTGCCGATCAACATCTGATGCAACAATAATATCGTTTCCCTGGAAAGTTCTTCAGAAGATTTGCTCCAAATATACTCCATCACCCTAGCCAAATTCTTCGCCTCGAAAACTTCACGCAGACTGACATTGCGCGACACTTCCATTTCCAAAAGAATCTTTTCAGTTTCTTTTAGAGTAAGTGTAGAATTTTCTATAGCATTTGAGTTATAGACACTTTCCGGAACTTCAGCTTCATCAATAATTTTGAGCAAAGAATCTTTACCTATCTTTAAACGGTCGTATTCCGCCTTAAGTTTTTCTATTCTTTTTTGCAGGGAAAGAGCGGTTGACATAATAACATTATTATAGTATATTCACGTCAATTTGTCAATTTAGCGTGAATTTAGTGCCATTTACGGGTTAAATTCACGTTATTTTAGAAGATTATCTGCAGCCAGCTTAAAGCCTTTGCTTTTATAGAATTTATCAAAGCTAAAAATAGCATCAGCTTCATATTCTTCCGCCACAGCAGCAACCGTACAATCAAATAAAGTATTTTTCTTACTTGTATTGGGGTCAAAATATTTGATGGCATTTTTTAGGGTATTTTGATTTACCTCAACTACCTGAATATCGGGATTTGAGAAAATTACAGCGGTACCATATGCACTAGCTGTACTATTTAAAACCCTTTGCATATGAGTGGCAGCCTCCAAAATAGCTGTAACGGGATAAATCACCTGCGCATCTTGCCTTTTTAAGGTATCGGAAATTGCAGTAGCTTTCTGGTGATGCACATCATCCGGATCAGCTTGGGCAATAATTGCATCTGCATCGCCAACAACAACCAATCTATTCACTACTGCTCCAATCTTTTCCCCACAGATATTCATCCATTTTCATAGAACTATCCCTGGGTCCTTTGAGTTTATACTTCTTCCCTAACTCTGCCAATTTAAATAGCGCCTCTACTCCGGCGTTACCTTGACCAATAAATTTTTGTAACCCATTTTTTAAAGCCTGCCTCATTACTTCCGCTTTGCTGATATTTTGCACTCTGGCAGTATTGTTAATCTGATTATTTAATTGTTCAGGGATATAAAGATAGGTTTTCAACATAAATATATTATATCATATGTTGTACAATATGTTGTCAATGATGAAAATATGCGAATTTAGCGTGAATTTAGTGCCATTTGCAGTATAAATTCACGTTATTCTCAAAATATTCCAGTCTGCAGTTTTTAATCAAAATTTTGGGTTCAAAATTATTTAACGAGAGTTATTTGGCCAGCACCACTTTACCATCTACTGCCCAAACGTTATCCAGGGTCACAATGGCCGGATTAATTTCAATCTCTTTGATTTCCGGACAGCTTACAGCCAACTGCCCCAAGCGGATAATCGTTTCATAAAGTTTATCTAAAACATAGACAGGATCGCCGTTACTCCCGGATAGAGCAACAAATATTTTTGACTTTTCCACCAGTTTTTTAGCCTGGGAAATATTCATCGGCAGGAGATGCAGATTGCGGTCGGCAATCAACTCGGCAAAAGATCCTCCGGCGCCAAACAACAGGACCGAACCAAAAGTCGGATCCTGCTTTACGCCGATAATTACCTCTACTCCGGGACCAACCTCTTTTTGAATTTGAATAGCAACAGCCTGTCCTGTGCCCTGCTGTAGGCGGACCGCCGCCTGGCTGATTTTATACCCGGCATTCTCCAGCTGAGCATCGTTTTCAATGCCGGTGATTACTCCCCCAATTTTTTTCTTGTGCAAAAGGCCCGGAGAAGACAGTTTTAAAACCACCGGATAGCCAAATTGTTGGGCAAAACTTTTCGCTTGTTCCAGACTAGAGACTCTATTTGTAGGAGGAGTAGAAAAACCGGCAGATTGCAAAAACTCATTGATTTGAATGCTGTCAGGGGATTTTTGTAAGACATTTTTAAGATCGCTAGATCGCAAGCTATGCTTAAGATCAACCCGAAAATCAACCGGTTGGGCCGGGGCATTTTCTGCTTGTTCCTCTTGGTGATGTTTAAATTTCCACATCTGGGCCACTGCCCGAATAGCCCGTTCCGGAAATCGGAAGGAAGGAATTTTATACTCATTGAGCTTCTGTTCCCCTTCCGCCACCAAACTGCCGCCAATAAATGAACAAAAAATTGGTTTTCGGTATTTTTGGGACAGGACTCCGAGTATGGTGGCAGTCTGACTGATTTGAGTCATAATTTGCGGAGTTAAAATCACAATCAGGGCATTAACTTGAGCGTTTGGTAAAATAATTTCCGCAGCCTGAAGATAACGCTGAGCCAGCGCGTCGCCTAACACATCAACCGGATTCAAAATAGCGGCAGAGCGGGGCAAAACTTCCAGCAATTTTTCGTGAGTTTGGGCATCAAATTCCGTAAGTGTCAAACCTTCGGTAGTGACGGCATCGGCAGAAATAACCGCCGGGCCGCCGGCATTGGAAATAATTGCCACCTTTGGACCGACTGGACTATCTTCCCAGGCAAAACTGCGCGATAAATCGAAAAAATCCTCCAGGGTTTGACAACGAATCACTCCGGCTTGAGTAAGCACCGCCTCCAGCACCACATCTTCCCCGGCAATGGCTCCTGTGTGCGACTGCATGGCTTTGGCGGCGGCCTTTGTTTTACCGGGTTTTAGAATAAAAATCGGATCAGTTTTAGTAATTTCGCTGGTTAACTTTAAAAAATCTGCTCCCCGGGAAATTGATTCTAAATACAATCCGATCGGTTGAACATTGGGTAAGCTTCCGGTCACCGGGGTTTTATTGCCTTGAAAATACTCTAAAACATCATTCTCATTTATCACTGCCTTATTACCTAAAGTCACAAATTCGGAAAAGCCCAATCCGTTGGACTTGCACCAGTCAAACAAACTGGAGGCAATGGCTCCGGATTGGGAGATAAAACGCAAATTACCGGTTTGAGCAGCTACTTCCCCGAAAGTGACATTAATCGGGCACAAATTATTGACAAAGCCCAGGCAATTCGGACCCAACACATTAATATTATATTTTTGGGCAATACTAATTAGTTCATCTTCCAGTTTCTTCCCCTCTTCCCCAATTTCTTTAAAGCCGGCTGAAAAAATTACGGCATTTTTAATGCCTTTCTCCCCCACTTGAGTCAGCGCCTCCAGCGCCCCCGGCACCGGAATAGCAATCACAGCTAAATCCGGAACTTCGGGTAAACCGGCCGTATCTTTAAAACACGCCAAAGAACCAATCTGGTCGGCATTAGGGTTTACGGGATAAATTTTTCCGGTAAAACCGGAACTGATAATATTTTTAAGGACTATAGCCCCAACTTTTTCCGGAGTCCGGGACGCGCCGACAATAGCAACGGACTTGGGACAAAACAGGGCAGTTAAATCTCTCACAATACCAGTTTAGTTAAATCCCATCCCCTAAGCAAGTATTTTTATACCCGCTCAAGCGGACAAGATTCAAACTGTCAGTTGCTAACAAATGAGTCTTAGAAATTGTTTTAAAACTAGATTAGACCGGAAAAAAGCAGAATCAAAACAACAGCAGTGATAACTGCAAAGATACCAACAGTTTTAATAAATAGGTTTACTGCTTCTTTTTTCTTCCCTTCAATAAACAGCATCAGGGGTTGATAAAAAAAGAGGTATGCCATGACTGCTGCAGAAAGGGTAAACACGAATAAGGCCGTGATGGGAGCGAAAAAGGTATCGGGCTTGCTCTTTAAAGGTTGTGTCACAAAAGTCATTACGCTGACGACGAGGAAGATGTACGCTGAAGCGCTAAGAGCATTAATAATAGGATTCTTGGTCATGTGTTGATTATATCAGACTTGCTCCCCAAGCCTTGACTCATTATATCAGCCTATTTTAGATACATTCTCTAATAAAATGAATCTGCCCACGACCTTACGGTCGGGGTATCTTCTCGCTCACGGACTTCGTCCGTTATTTCAAAACCCTCGACGTTGCCGTCGGGGTTTTTTCGCGATAAAGAGGCTTCTGCGGGGAGGATTACCGGACAATGCTGCAATATTACCAGCTAAATAAGTCAAATTTTGTGCTAAAATGAACAAGTTCTTTCCTTTGGAAATAAGCTAACCCAAAAGGACACAAAATGAAAACAATTTTTTGCAATTTTCTTGATAGTCAAGACAAAGACGGCACTATCAAAGTCAAGCCACTTGGGAACGCTAAAAATAGTGTTAATAAGCCAACGCTACCAGGCTGGAAAGATGTTACTACTGAGATTGCCATTGATAAAAATTATGCAAAAGGTTTAGACGGAATCGAGGATTATTCGCATATAATAGTTGTTTATTGGATGGATCGGGAAAAAGAGTGTCATCTTAAGCATCATCCACAAGGGAGAGAAAATATCCCGTTTATAGGTATTTTTGCCTGCCGTTGTCCTCAACGACCAAATCGCATTGCAATCTCAACCGTTGAACTCCTTTCCCGAGAAGGAAATACAATAAAGGTCAAGGGCCTTGACATTGTTGACGGTACGCCAATCCTAGACATAAAGCCTTATACTCCTGAGTATGATTTGGTTGAGAAAGCGAGAGTTCCAGAGTGGGTAAATAAACTTGTTTTCTAAATGCTTCACAATATATTTCAAAAGTTCGAGGGCGCGTTGCGTACATACCCCATCGGGTAATACAACGGATTTTTGCTGAGATATAATTTGCAAATGGTTTTCTCTCCTTTACCATATTTTATGGTATAGCACTTTTGGTATATTAAGTGCCAACTGGCTCGAGAATCGTAATTTTAATTATTTGCACAACTGGTTTGCCATATTCCTGAGCAGAGAGTTGACCCCTGCGTATCATTATGATACGCAGGGAACACATGAATGATACGCAAGTAAATAACCGCCAGATTAAATTAAATAATCAGTAATGCCATTCTTCTCGCAAACGGCTATTACCCTCTTTCCTATAGGAATGTCGACGAAGTTGAATACAAAGAGGCCTTAATTCTTTTTTATGAACAAAATAGTCTTTACCATCTAAAAAGAATCTTTTTGGAGCAACAACAATTCGCAATCAATAACTACTTTATTTAGGCTCCTCGACTAGGACTCGAACCTAGAACCTTGATCTTAACAGGATCCTGCTCTACCATTGAGCTATCGAGGAATGTTAAATTTTAAATGTACTCACTTTCCACTCCTAGCTTGACCGGTTAAAAGCAGTGACCTGCTCTTCCTGGGAGTCGTTTAAGAACTTGCTCACAAGTTCGCAAGACCTTGCGACGCAAGCGTCTTAGACTCCCGTCCGCCAATGGCGGACCCATTGAGCTACAGGGGATTGTTAATGTACCTGAGCTATTCTATCATCCATCAAAGCTGAAATCCATCCCATTATTTTTGTTTGGAAATATAGATTGCCACCCATTCGACTCGCTCCGCTTGCTCAGGGTAAACTATCCTCGCAATGACAAGAAAGATTACTCTAAATAATCGCGAAGTTTTTTGGCCCTGGTGGGATGCTTGAGCTTCCTAATAGCCTTCGCTTCAATTTGCCTGATACGCTCTCGGGTGACCCCAAACTCCTTACCCACTTCTTCTAAAGTTCTTTGTTTGCCGTCTTCCAACCCAAACCGCAACTGCAGGACTCTTTTTTCCCGGGGCGAGAGAGAATCCAATACCTCATCCAGGTGAACCTTCAGCAGTTCCCGGGTAGCCTGCTCATCCGGCTGCAAACCCTGGTCGGCAATAAAATCTCCCAAATGCGAGTCTTCCTCATCCCCTACCGGTGTTTCCAGTGAAGTTGGTTCCTGTGAAACTTTGATAATTTCCCGGGCTTTAGCTTCATCAATTCCTAATACTTTGGCCACCTCATCCGGGGTGGGCTCCCGACCCAACTCCTGCATCATCCGCCGCTGAGTCCTGTTAAACCTGTTAATTGTTTCCACCATATGGACAGGAATACGGATGGTCCTGGCCTGATCGGCAATAGCCCGGGTAATTGCCTGTCTGATCCACCAGGTAGCATAGGTAGAAAACTTATAACCCCTTCTCCAGTCGTATTTATCAACCGCCCGCATCAAACCAATATTTCCCTCCTCAATTAAATCGAGTAAACTCATACCCCGCCCGACATATTTTTTGGCAATGGAGACCACTAAACGAAGATTGGCGCTGATTAGTTTGTCGCGGGCCGCTTTTTCGTCTTTTTCCGCCCTTTTGGCCAATTCTATCTCGTCTTGCGCGGTCAAAAGCGGGATTTTCCCGATATCGCGCAAATATTGTCTGACCGGATCCGTAACTGAACCTCCCTCCAGAGTAGATAAAACTTCCAGTTCTTTTTCCAGCTCTGTGGCGGTTTTGACTTCGGTTTCCAAATCTTCGACAGTAGTTTCAAAAACATCAATACTTTCATTAATTAAAGTTATATAAAACTCATCCAGATCAACGATTGTTTGCTCCGGCTTAGGGAAAACCTGCAGAATTTCTTCTTGAGTGACAAACCCCCGCTCTTTTCCGAGCTTCAATAGTTTTTTTACATCAAGTTGTACGTCTTTTTTCTTAGCCATAATATGGAATAGTTATAAGTTTTTAAGTTTCACCGATAAATCTCTAAATCTCTTATTCAAGTTTTCCATCACGTCTATCTTATCAAATTCCTGGGCATTCCTAATCTCCAGGGAAAGTCTCTCCAAAGAGGCTTTTATTAAAGCTTTTTTGAGCTCCGAAACCACGCTTTCCAGTTCTTTCTTCCAGGATTTATCGTCCATCAGTCTATCATCAAGTTCCATTAAGTACAACCTATCCACTTCTGCCAGTAATTCTTTCGGCAAATCCAAAACAAACTCATTAATATTAAACGACCGGCTCTTAAACGATATGGAATCCAAATAGAGCACTAAATAAACAAACAACTGCCGCCACTTTTCCGCCAAAAACAATGTTTCCGGAAAAAAGGGTACAAAATTGCTCTCCGAGGGCGGATGCAAAAGTAAGGTAATTAAATACTCCTCCAGCAGTTCCCTTCTGGATTTAGTCGACACTATATTATCGGATAAATTGGCTTTTTTAAGCAGCCCGGTATAACTTTTGAGCGGCTGTTGGCGGGCCTTTTCCACTGCATCGCGCATAAACTTTTCTTCTGTTTTTAAGAAAGCCGAGAGTCTTTGAATATAGCGCTCCCGAACTAAATCATCGGTAATTTTAGCCCAAATCGGGATTAGTTCTTCCCCGATTTTCTTTAAGTCTGAGGGATTTTTGCTGTCATATCTTTTGGCAATGGATGTTAAATAATAATCATAAATAGGCATTGCCTCCTCCACCGCGCTTTGCCAAAGGGCGGGATTTTCGCGGATGACCTCCGCTGCGTCTTTGCCGCCCGAGAGTTGAATGACTTTAATATCCAGACCTGACTTATCCGCTATTTCAATACCGCGCCGGCTGGCGCTATCACCGGCCAGATCCATGTCAAAACCTAAGATTAAATTTTCGGAGTATTTTTTAATCAGGTCAACTTGTCCTTCGGTCAGTGCCGTGCCTTTGGAAGCCACCACATTTTTAAAACCGGCCTGGTATGAGGCAATCATATCCATCTCTCCTTCTACTAATATAACTTCTTTTTTCTCCCTGATTTGGCTTTTTGCCAGATTCAAACCAAATAGAAAACTGCTTTTATCAAAAATCGGGGTTTGCGGCGAATTGATATATTTTGGCTCGGTCGGTATAAGAACCCTGCCGGAAAAGCCCCGCAGTTTTTCCTTGCCGTCAAATAGAGGAAAGGTAATCCGACCCCGGAAACGGTCATAACAGCCTGATTTGGAGGCTACTCCCAAACCGGATGTCACAATTTCTTCTGTAGTAAAGCCTCTTTTGCGCAAAAACTTAGACAGTGATTCCCAGGAATTGGGAGCGTAACCTATCCCGAATTCTTTAATTGTTTCAGGACGCAATCCCCTTTTTTCTAAGTATTCCAGCGCGTTTTTACCTAATTTATGCTTAGTTAAGATATAGTGGAAAAACTCCTGAGCTTTTAAATTTATCTCGAATAACCGGTCTTTAGAATCTTTTTTATCACCTGTCCGCTTTTGCAAAACTACACCGGCTTTTTTGGCCAGCATTTCCAGGGCTTCTTTAAATTCCATGCCTTCTTTTTCAATTAAAAAAGTGAAAACGTCCCCTCCTTTTTGACAACCAAAACAATGCCAAATTTGCCGCTCAGGAGACACCACAAAAGAAGCTGTTTTTTCGCTGTGAAAGGGACAATTAGTTTTAAAATTTACGCCGGCTTTTTTTAAAGGGAGATATTCGGAGATTAAATCTACAATATTAATTTTTTCTTTAACCAGTTCAACATCATCCATAGCTTTGCAATTATCCCAAAGGCTCATATGAATTGAAGCTTTCAGGTATTGTTGGCGCAATTGTACACCAAAGAAAGCCCAAAAACAAGCCTAACTCGCCTTGTCATTCTGGCTTGTCCAGAATCCATCCAGAAAGTATAATAGGAAAACTTGGAGAGGTCGCATAGTGGCCTAGTGCGCGACATTGGAAATGTCGTATATCCGCAAGGGTATCGAGGGTTCGAATCCCTCCCTCTCCGCCAGCTAAGGATAAACCCTTGTTCTTTTCTCTCTCGCAAGAATATTATGAATGACCAATTGGATATTTTTGAAAAAATTATTCTTTCGAAGGATATCAAAGATAAGAATCTTCGCAATATTATCATTGATACACTTTGTGTTGTTGTCGAATTAAATTTTTTAATAGAGTCTATTCGGCAACAAAAAAATAGTCAATTTGAGGTAATAAAAATATGTAAAACAGAATTACCGGAAAATAATAGAAAAGGAATTGCGCTTTTAGCCCTAGTTGTAAACATATACATTAAATCGCTTCAAACTCTGAAGAACAAAATCGGGCTGATTGTTAAGTTCAAAGAATGTTTAAAAACAAAGAATCGTTTTCCTTTTCCAAAAGATATTTCATCTCATCCGAATGTTTCTAAAGAGGGCAAAGAGCTTTTATCAGAATTTGATAGGTTGGAGAATTTTAAAAATCTTATTAGCAGAAGAGCTGTTGTTGAGCACAAGATTAACGAAAAAAGCATTGAAAGAATACTCAAACTAATAGAGAAAACAAATTATTCCGACACAGACGGAAGATCTTTTATTAAGGAATTCGAGTCAGAATTAGTCGAAATCTTAGCTTCAAAAAAAGACTCAGTGATATTGTTATCAAAGCTATTGAACTACTGTTTTTGATAAATATTTTGTTGTATAATCAATTACATGTCTAACTGGACTTTGCCGGATTTAGGGCCTGCTATATATTTACTCGTAATCTGGGAGGCTTTTTGGAAAGGGCTTGGCCTTTGGAGATCTGCCAAAAAAGGCGACACGCTTTGGTTTATCGGAATATTTTTAACCAACCTGTTTGGCCTTATTCCGATTTTTTACCTTTGGAGAACCAAGCAACTGGAACCGGCCTTAAAAGACATCCAGCACTTCTTTAAATCAAAGTTTCATAAAAAGTAGGTACTCTTTGTTTCCTGCTCCACCTAGTATCGGTGATTCCATGATTTTCTCTACCCTGTAACCTGTACCCTGTAACCTGTCCACTATTTGATCCTTTACCTGCTCGGCAATGTTTTCCGGTAAAACCCCCTTTACCAGATCTTTCTTCTCAGCTTCATAATGAGGTTTTAAAAGAGCAATGATTTTACCTTCCGGCTTGAGAAATTTTTTAACTACCGGTAAAACCAATTCTAATTTGGTCCAGCCGGCATCGATGGTGACTAAATCTACCTTTTCTTTGTCATCCCCGCACAGGCGGGGATCTAATTCCGAACTAGAGTTTTCTAATTGGATTCCTGCATTCCTGCCCGAAACGCTTCGCGTATCGATGCGGGCGGGCGCAGGAATGACAGATGAGGAAAGCTTCTCTAATCGCAGAATATTGGTCCGCTCCATTACTACCACCCGGGGGTCGTTCCGGAGTTTCCAAGCCAGTTCTCCGTAAGCTGTATCCAGGGCATAGACTTTTTTAGCTCCATTTTGCAAAAGACAATCTACAAACCCACCGGTGGAAGAACCGACATCCAGGACAGTCAAATTGACAATGGATAATTGAAAATTGACAATTGCAGCCTGCAATTTAATACCACCTCTGGAAACAAACACTCTGTTGTCATTCTGAGGCGTAGCCGAAGAATCTAATTCTGGATTTATATCTTTCACTACGTTCAGGATGACACTCCTTTCATTTTCAAAGCTTTTTTGAGCAACGACTTGTCCTGAGAAAAAGTCAGTTGTTTTAAGGCGTCTTCCGGCTCGAACCAACCCAAATCACTAACTTCCCAGTCATGATCAGTAATATCACCTGAAACATATTTCATTAAAAAATAAGTTACTACTTTGAAGATTTTTTCCTTTTCAAATGTGTACACATATTTGGAATAGCCAACCTTACCAATAATTTCTGCCACTATCCCACCCTCTTCCCTGACTTCCCGGAGGGCTGCCTCCTCCGTCGTTTGCCCCGGGTCAATTAAGCCTTTAGGAAAACTCCAATGATGATTTTGGGAATGTTGGGTTACCAAGACCTGGCCCTTACTGTTAAGAACCTGGCTATTGCCAGAACCTTTCGACCTTACGGTCTTAAAAACTATTCCGCCTGCTGAAAATTCTCGTTTCACGTTTTTAATTCTACCTTAAGTTGCTACAATCAAAAAGAATTAAAAAGGCAAGGTTCTGCGAGTGCAAAGTAAAATATTTCATACTGAAGCACGAGCAGGTCCTTATATAAGTACGCCCGACAGGACTCGAACCTGCAATCGCCAGATCCGGAATCTGGTGCTCTATCCATTGAGCCACGGACGCATTCTGTGGTCTAAGACAGTTTGCTGTCGCAAGAATCTACCTCCGTAGATTCTTGTCCGTTAGCCTACGGGGGCAATTTAGCGGACTTGGTCCGCCGTAACTCGACCATACTCGACTTCGCTAAAGCTTCGTCGAGCGAAGGCGGAGGGTGCAGGAGTCGAACCTGCTAGGGCTTTCACCCGATGGTTTTCGAAACCATTACCTTACCGTCCGGCCCACCCTCCTGGGCGTGCCCGGCGGGATTCGAACCCACAACCGCCAGATCCGCAATCTGGAGCCCTATCCATTAGGCCACGGGCACAATATGGGTATTCTAGCATGAATGAGATTGCCACGGCCACTCCGTGGCCTCGCAATGACAAAAGAATTATCTGTGAATATTTTCTAAGGGGAAGTGTTTTTGCAGAGATTCCGTCCATTTTTCCATCCAGGATTTGTATGGCTTTTCATGAAACGGTAAAAACCGAGACACTATTTTTTTAACCTTCTCTTCATCTCCGGCTTTTAAAACCAGCATCAATTGAGTTGGAAACCGCAGCAGTGTTTGAATATGCACTATCTTGAAGCCATCTTTTTCTTTAAACCAAAATGAATCCAAAAAATGCCAGAAATAGAAATCCTCCCCCACAGTTATTCCCTGAGTGGAAATTGTATAAATAATATCCTTCGGCGGAACAGAGGCTAAGACATAAGCTACAAAGACAAAAGACAATATTACTCCCATCAGCAGGAATTCCTGCATCAAAAAAGTAATCATAATCAGGAGTACTGCAAAAACAGCGATAGTTGTATAAAAAGAGCGGTCTTTTTTTCTAAACGGCCTGGCCGGAGCCTCCCAGGAAAGCAGGGTTTTAATCTCTTCCGCCTCACCCATCTTGGGAGTGAAAAATTCCGGCCTGGTATTTTCTGCCGGGCGTCTTTGTTTGCGTACTTCTTCTTTAGGTTTATCCTTGGGCATTTGATTAATAATATACCACAACAGGTAGATAATAACAGAGCATTTTGTTAGAATTAGACACACTGGAGAGGTCGCATAGTGGCCTAGTGCGGCGCAGTGCTAATGCGCTGTCCCCGTAAGGGGACCGAGGGTTCAAATCCCTCCCTCTCCGCTCAAATTACTTATTTACAAACAAAACCCGAAGATATAAGCTGGATGTATGAAGGGTTATACTAGAACTCCCAATATTACTTGTCTAATTTGCAGTAAGTCCATTTATAGAAGACCAAATGAACTTATAAAAACTAAGGGTCATGCGTTTTGTAGCATAATTTGCTATGGCAAATTTTGCAGAAAAGAGAGTCCATGCTTAATGTGCGGAAAACCAATAATGGCTAAGTTGAATAAAAAGACCTGCAGCCGGGCTTGTGCAAATAAACATCGGGAAGGTATTAGGTATAAGATGGAACGCCCTCATGATAAGGTCGTTTATCAACAAGGTTTAAAATTTAGACTACTAAAGCAGCGCGGCGGCAAATGCGAAAGATGTAATTATCCAAAAACAGAGATTCTAGTTGTGCATCATAAGGATAAGGATCGAGAGCACAATGATTTAGATAATTTGGAACTAATATGCCCTAATTGCCACTACGAAGAACATTACTTGGAAAAAAGTTGGTTAAACGGGTATAATTTACAACATTAGGAGGGGTCGCCTAGTGGCTTTATGGCGGAAGTCTTGAAAACTTCTAGGAGCTAACGTTCCTCGTGGGTTCGAATCCCACCCCCTCCGCCAAATAAATAATAACAACAAAAATATGACTAAAAAATTTAAGATATTCAATATTTCCCAAGTGCCATTTGAAGATATCCATGACATGCCAAATTCCCGACAAACGTTGGCAACAAAAGATGATGTTATTACTAATAATATAGATGCACTAACAAAAGGTACTTTAAAACCAGGACAAAAATGGGACTGGCATAAACATGATCAATATGATGAACTCGGAATTGTTTTAAAAGGAAAAGGTAGATTTTATTGGATAGATGAAATTGTAGATTATAAAGAGGAGGATGTGATAATTATTCCGGCAAATACCACACACAAATTTGAGGCAGAAGGCGAAATAAATAGCGAGTTTTATTTTATCCGGATCAAAGTATAATCATAGGATTCCTATCTAGCCAACGTAATTGCCCAGACTTTTTTGGCACCATTTCTTTTTAAGACGTAACAACATTCACGGAGCGTTGAACCGGTGGTCCAGACGTCATCAAGAAGCAGGATATTAGGAGATTGGGATATTAGGATATTGGGAGAAAGAGAAAAAGCGTTGCGGATGTTTTGGTGGCGGCCGAAACCTTTTAGTTTCACCTGCGGCTTAGTATAGCGAACTCGTTTCAGTGCGTCAAAATAAGCTAAACCTAATTTTTTGGATAAAGTTTGTCCGATGAGAGAGGACTGATTAAAACCCCTATCGTTTTCCCTCCACCAATGCAGCGGTACCGGAATTATTGCCCAACCAACTCCCTCGTCTTTTGTAATTTGATCTAAAATAAATGGCTGGTATTTAGCCCAATATTCTACCGTTACATCTACTAAAATTTCTGCCAATTCTTTCACTTTGCCATATTTTAATTGCTTAATTGCTTCTCTTAAAGAACCTTGGTAGATGCCTAAGCTCCAAAGTCCGTCCAAGCCATATTTTCTTTTGCAGACCGGGTGAGTTTGGCCGCCTACAGCCAGCTTTTCACACTTGGGACAGACCAAATCTGTTTGTAAAATATTGGTAATACAATCTTTACAGAAGTATGTATCAAGTTTTTTGCAACCCACACATCTTTTGGGGAACAAGAGGTCTAGAATTAGATTCATTAACTATTTGATTTTACGCTCATGTTGTGGTACTATACAAATCTGGGGATGTATTGTCTCGACAGGATTGCTCTTTAAAAACTGCAAGCAGAATAGGAAACATTATTCTTTAAATATTGTTTCAAAACACAAACGGCATTAAAAATACCGTTGCTGACGCTGCAAAAAGCGTAGGTTTCATTTTCGGGGTTACACCTGGATATGGACGCCTCGCTCTCGCTGCTTAAGCTACTTTAGTCAAAATCCTCTTTTTGACGGGACACTAGGGTAAGTACAAAGTCAGAATGCTGTTAATACGGTGTTGGTTGATCCTTATTAACAAAAGACAATTCAATCATTCATTAGTTTTCCTGCTGATTGGTTACAACTCATGAACAAAAATTAATTAGCTAAGCTTGTAGAAGTTTTTTTAGAAACAATTTTGGACTCGGCTTCACCGCCGACATCTCCACCAAATATTCCCAACATCAAGTCGGGGTTTTTTGTGGGTTACTCTTTGCCGCGCAACTCCTGCTCAACCCTGCGGGCGTGATCTTTTTCTTTAATACTCTTCCTGTGATCAAATTCTTTCTTACTTTTGGCCAAGCCTACTTCCACCTTAAACCGGTTGTTTTTCTCATACATGGACACCGGCACTAAAGTCGTACCTTTTCCGGAAGTTTTTCCTATTAAAGAATCGATCTCTGTTTTATGAAGCAATAACTTCCTGCTTTTTTGGGCATCATATTCCTTATCCGCTGCCTGATTATACCGGGAAATATTGGCGTTAACTAAATATGCTTCCCCGTTCAAAACCCTGATATGGCTTTCCCCTAGGTCGAGTCTCCCGGCTCTGATTGACTTTACTTCAGCGCCGGATAAAACAATCCCCGCTTCCAGGTGTTCCAGAATATGGTAATTATGTAGGGCTTTTTTGTTGATGATCTTCATAAGCAATGATAGTTCTGATGCCTGTCTGTCATTCAGAGGAGCGTAGCGACGTAGGAATCTTAATTAAAAATAAGATTGCCACGGCCACTTCGTGCCCTCGCAATGACAAGGAAGCTCAGGATGACACTATGTGTCATTTTAAATCTGCAGAGTAAATTTTGCTACCATCAAGTAAATACACCTTTTTTCCGATCTCATCCACCGCTAAATCCGTGGCTGTAGCAAACTTGGCCCCGCTCATTTGTCCTTTGTAACTGCCGGTTTTAGTTAGAATCAGGAGCCGGGAATTGCCGGAATCCAACAAATATAAATTATCCGTATCGGAAGAAACAAAGAAACTCTTCGGATCTTTTACCCCCTTATCCAGTCCGCCCAAGGAGAAATTATCCTTATCACCTTTAGTAAATCGCAGTATCTCTCCTCCTGCCTTTAATACATAAACCGAAGATTCAATCTGCATCCTTAAAGCACTGCTAAAATCAACTTTCGTACCTTTGCTTAAATACTCTCTCTTATCCGAATACCCGCCGGAGGTCGGCAAATATTTCCAGATCTGATTGCTAGTTTGATCCAACAAATAAATATTGCCGGCAAAGCCGTATATATCAGCAACCCCGCCCCACTCTTTATCAGTCTTAGCAACTATAGACAGTTTTGAATTGGTGACGTCTATCTTTAAAACTCCTTTATCCTTTGAGTAAATAAAAGCCAATCCCCCGTTTAATGACGCCGCAGCTGCTTCTCCCAGTTGTTCAGACCCGGCTAAAATTTGGTTACTCTTTTTTCCTAAATCTACCACAACCAAAGTCTTTACCCCCGGATCCAGGAGTAACAGCTTAGAGTCTGACAAACTCATCCCGGTAGCCCGGAAGTTTTTCTTGATTAAATCCAGATCCATAAATACGGGGAAGTCGGACACGCTGGACTCCTGCAGTATTGCTTGCGATTGCTCCTCCAGTTGTTTTTGAAAATTTATCGCATCTGAATTATTCGGCCTTAATTTTAAAGCCTGATTAATCTTGTTCTTAGCCGATTCCAACTTATTTTTGGCCTCAAGCGGATTTAGCATGGCCAAACCCTTTGCTCCGTTAAAATCATCCTGCGCTTCCTGCAGGGCTTTCGTAAATTGGGCCTTTTTTTCCTGGTCGCGGCTTAGCTTATATTTATATCCGGATCCTCCGGCAATAATTAAAAGCAGTATTATCGCTATAATTACTCTGCCTCTGCCGCTTTTAGGAAAGTAACTCGCCAGCTTTTTAAGCATATTTGGAACCTTAGCAAAAATTTTCGGGAACACTATCCGCTTCTTGTCGACCAACTGATCTGCCGACTCATTTACTCCATTTTCTTCTGAATCAGATAATGGCGGAATTTCCGGATCTTCTCCTTGCGCTTCTATAATTAAACCTGCCAGACCCTGGTCTTCCATGTTGGAGCTGCCGATCTTGCCGCCCACTTCTTCTTCAAATATTTCAATCGGCAAGTTTAGCGATTTTTCTAATTCGTCTGCCAAAAAAGTTACCAGGCTCTTGGTGGAAAAAAGCACTCTATCGCTCTCCTGCAAAAATCCGGAAATTAACTGAGCAGATTTATCAGGTGATAAAAGTGGCGACAATTTGTTTGCCCGTTTCAGATAAACTTCAACCGCGCCTTTTCCCATCAGATACAAGGCCTTGCCGGAAACAGCCGCCAGACACAAATAAAAATCACCTTCACCGGAAAACTTTTCTTTTGCTTCTTTAAAGCTGGCAGTTAATTTTTCCGCCGGCGACCCTTCGAATTCAAAATAGAAATCTTCCAGCTCAGATAAAGCCTGGCGGCCTTTGGTAAAGGCATCATCAGAGGTAAGTTCCAAAACTGCCAGGAAGGTATTATCTCCATCCCGGGCAGAAGAAATTACCTGGGCGGCTTTTTGGTCTGTATTTAAGCCAATGACTTGCGCAATCTTAAGTTTCATATTTTTCTTTACCCTTTACGCTTTCCCCTTTACCCTTCCTACAGTATCCCCCAAGCCAACACAATTAGTCCTACGGCAAATCCGGCATGAACTATCGAAAAAGCCTTAAGAATAGGTGAAACTTCTGTAATCAAAGTTTTACTCATTAAATCCACCTGTCTAATGACTATTAAAGCAAATATAGCGTAAAACACTAAAATTATCAAAATTGCAATTTTGACAAATATCAGGCCTGCTTCAAAATCAATAGGCTCAGTCGGGATGGTGGTAGGCATCTCTCCCCCTTCCGTAAATTTTGTGCGCTTCGTCTAGGATAAAATCTGCCACATGGTGCGGCCTGGGCACTGAGTGAAAATCAATATTTTTTGTAGCGCCGGCAGTTTGAATAAAAACATTGCCGTAGTGAAAAATAGAATTTAAAATTCCACCCATCGAGGATGATGTATCCTCAATGTTTCGCAAAGGAGCTACGTCAATATTTTTAAAAAGCAGGGAGTGAAAATCTATGTCAACGATATTTTTTTCCGTCACAATGTAGACATTAAAATACCAGTGTAAAAAACCCTCAAAAACTATTATTAAAACCAGCAGATAATTAATTATTAAAAATACTATGGCAAATGTTTGAGGAATTATTGAAAAGTTAAAATTCAGCAACCCCGCAAATATAGGAACGAAAAACGGTCCCAGAAACAGCAAAACTGCTGCGATAATCCAGCTTAAATTGGTAATAGGATGCGCCCGGAGCAAAAGCAGTATTTTCTCGTCTGCGTCCTGACCTTCAAAGCGGCAATTAGTCGGAAACTTAGTATAAGAGGAAAACATTAGGTCAAGTATAGCACAGAGCCAGAAATATCAGAGTGTCGGAGTATCGGTGTATCAGAAAAATCTAAGTATCAGAAATCTGATTTAATCCGATCTATCTGTTGACCGATTTCTTCCGATTTATCCGATTTATCCGAAATTATTTCCGTTCCGCATTAAACAACGGGCCGACGATGTTGATATTAGACGGCGCACGCAGGTTAAAATAATTTTTAAACTCGCTTCCGTCAAATGACTCCGTTTTACCATCTCCGGACACAGTGACTGTTGTAGTCCGGCCGGAGCCAAAATCAGCCGAAACGGAAATATCGGAAATAGTATTAAAAGCGCTTCCTCCCAGCTCTCTTTTTACCCGGTCGCCGTCCCAAGTGTCTTGCCCGTCAGGGTTGGGTTTATCAACTTGCGATAAATGCACTTGAGTGCCGGAATCTTTTTTGGCCAGCATTAGCACATTGACAATATCCGCCAGCTCTTCCGGTTTAAGCCAGGCAGTTTTATTATATTGGGCCCTGGATCCCCAATCACAATAGAAGATAGGTGAATTTTTATCGTAGGCATTATTTTGCAAATCGGAAAAACTACCGATACTGCTTGTACTATCCTGCGCCCTCTTGGTATGCGGAGTCGAACTCCAGCCAATGTCTCCGGAGTTGAAAACATATCCCCCGTGAGTGGAGGAATACCAGGCTTTAATCGGCTGTCCGCCGGAAGTCATGACAACTCCTTTGGTCGCATCCACAGCCGCTTGCCAGTTTCCATCATTAATCTCCTTTTTAACCACCTGGCATTGTTGGCTGGGACAAATCGGGCCGGAACCCTTGTTAGTATAAGCCAGGGCGTAGCTTCTGGCGGCTATGGCCTGAGCTTTTAGCGCTTCCATCGGCCAGCCGGCCGGCATTTCATATAAGTGCTTAACATAATCTTCTATATTCCAGTTGTCATCAAAAGATTGACCATATTCATTGCTGCCGGTGACGTGAATATTAATGCCGGAATCGTAACCGGTGGTGTAATCAGCATTGTAGTAAGCTTTCAAAATCTGCTCTGCGGATTGGCCGGCTTCTGCCCGACCTTTGGCTCCGAATTGATTTAAACCCACCCGATTAGGTACACCGTAGGTATATATAGCAAACCGAGGGCTAAAACCCGGGTCAATATTCCGGTCGTCCGTACAACCGCCACGCATAGCGTAGGCTGATTTAGGCAGATTTAAACTGCCCAGTTTTTGGGCCAATAATTGCTGTTGCTTGGCGGAAAGCTGGGCAATTTTACCGGTTAAATCTGCCTGATATGCTTTAGCCTTCTTAATTTCCCCACCCAGGAAAGTAGCATTTTTATCTACTTCCGCCTGAAAGGCCGCCATTTTGATTTTATCTTTTTCCAGCTTTTCTTTTTGGGTAAGCAGGTTCACCACTTCGGCAGTGATAGAGGAGATGATTGACCGATCCTCCCGGGTCACTGACTGGCGGTATGACAGTTCCCGGAACAGATCACCGGCCTGGATCGAGGAGAAAATTACCATCAAAGGATCTGCTAAATACGAACGGATATAATAGGCCCTGATCCGGGTCTCCAATAGCGCCTGTTGGAGAGCTATTTTATCTTCCCGGGTATCCAGGTCTTTTTGTTTTTGCTTGATATTGGCGGATAGAACATTTAAGGAGGCCTGAATTTGATCCAGCTGGCGCTTTAAGGCTTCAATCTGTCCTTCCAAGGGTTTGGTAGCTTTGACGGACAGTTCCCGGGCATGATTTAACTCATCAATTTGTCTTTGTAAGTCCTCTATTTCATCGGCGGAAACAGTTGGTAGTAAGTAGTTCGTAGTTAGTAGTAAGGAAATAAAAATCACAAGCAGGAAAAGGAATTTTCTACGAACTACGAACTCTAAACTCTTAACTAATTTGCGGGCAATCATATCCTAAAATTCTACCACAATGGCCACGTCATCTTTTTCTGGTGTCCTCATGGACATACATTGATACGATCGTACACATGTATGGGTATGTTACGATTACCGCGAAACCGGCTTCATTTCTTCTCTGATTTTTTCATCCAGAAATATTTTCACTAATGATTGATAAGGTACATCTTTCTTGTTGGCTAACATTTTAAGAGAATTGAGCAAAGATTCAGGAACTCTTATAGTAATACTTCTAGTGGAAAATTTGAGATTCGGAAAACTCGGGTTAACTATAGCTTTATGAATATCAAAATAGTCAGTAAAACTATGAGTTGACCAAAACTCATCTTCTTCATCCTCATTTTTAAATTTTGGTATAGCTTTTAATTTTTTCATATTTTCTCACCTCCTAACTGCATTTTTTCTTTTCTGTTTCGATCTCTCGCAGTGACCACTCTGATTTTATTATTCCTTATTGTAATTGCTAATGCTAATTTTCTCTTACTTGTAGTTACACCAAAGATTTTGTACCGTTTCTCTCTTGCTGAGTGTTCTTCGTCAACAAGCACAAAAAGCGGCTGGTTTAAAAAAACGTCTTCACACTCCCTGTAATCTACATCGTGCTTTTTAATATGCTCTAAGTTGCCATGATCCCATTCAAATCCTTCCAGCGCATTAAAATCAATCTTCATGCTTTGTGTATTTAACCATACCATACATAATAAATTATGTCAAGCCTTCTTCTATATCTTCCAATCAAAGATTTTGTAAAGCAAAAAATTATCTCTCTGATCTTTCTAGATTCTAAACTCTAGACTCTTTAAATTGTGGTAAATCCGCTCAAACTTTGCAAAGTAAAGTTTATTCGGGTAAACTGGTCTTAATGTCCAAAGTTTTCCGGTTTTTTTGCTTTATCTTGCCAATAATTATTTTGACTTTAGCGCTTTTTACAATAAAGGCTCAGCTTGCTTTTGCCGACCGGCCATCGTTTGAAATCATACAAGATCCACAACCTTTCACTATAAACAAAAAGGAAATAAGTATTACGGTAAAAACTGCTGACAATAGTGATTTTTTTGTTGAGCCAAAGTATTCCTTCGCCGCTTGGACAGGTCAATTAAATCAAAGTGGTGTCTGCACAAGAATTAACTTCCGCGGTTTGGCCTCTGACAGTTTGACATGGAACACACAGCAGATCACTGCAAAATTCAATATTCCTACTGCTAGTTGTGCCCATGAAGGCGATACTTGGTTTTTTCGGATTTGGGTAGGTGACGGCTGGGATTTTATGGGCCCGGATGACTCAAGTAGTCGCGTACTGGAGCAAGACTATTCCTTTGTCGTTGCCCAACCGAATGGCAATATCGTTAATATTTCCGCCAAAAACCCCACAGTTTATCAGGGTCAGCTTCCAACAGTAATCATCTCCAATGTTCCACCCGGGGCCGATTATACTTTTTGGTGGGAAAAGGATCAGGGAGTCGGGGGGTTGCTCGGTGTCGCCGGATACTACTCAAGTAATGAAAACAAAGTCCCGGGACATCCTTTAGAGCTTCAATTTAAAAAGCCAAGCGGTGATAAACGCAAGTTGTGTATGGAATACGGCCATTCCCTCGGTATTCCTTGGGGTAATAATAATTGCAACATCAAAGGTAACTTTGTTGAATTTATCTTCAAACCCAATGAATCACAACCGTCTCCTCCGTCCGGTACAGCAGCATGCGAGATTCTTCCTTCTGCTAACGCTCCTCTTAATAGTGATGTGAATATGCAGATTAAAAATTTACCGGCTGGCACCGCAATAAGAACTTTTGTATTAGATAAGGACAATAATATATTGGCCAACTTACCTAACCAAGTAGATAATTCCAACTCTGTTTCCTTTACCCTATTGCCGCAAGCAACTGCCGGAATTTATCATGCAATTACTTATTTTGATAACCCGGACAACATTAAAGTGTGTAATCCGGATTCGCAATTTAGTGTGGGAAACACCCTACGCCTCCCCCCGGTCAATCCCTGTGGCACACCTGAAGAATGTTCCGGAGCAGGAGGAAAAATAATCAAAGATTGTAATGAGCCAAACAACCCGGGGATACCTACTGCCATTGGCTGTATCCATACCAGCCCGGCCGTATTTGTCAAGGATCTGCTGACTTTTCTGCTGGGGATTTCCGGAGGCTTAGCCTTTTTGATGATGTTAATCGGCGCTTTCCAAATGCTCACATCAGCCGGAAATCCCGAAACTCTGCATGCCGGACGGGAGCGGTTAACCAGCGCAGTGATCGGACTGCTGATTGTTATCTTTGCTGTTTTACTGCTGCAGATTATCGGACTGGATATACTAAGGATACCGGGATTTGGGAGATAATAATAACCTACAACATCAATTAACCTAATTAACCTAATTTCTAATTGACCTAAATAATGACTAACGACAAAATTACCAAAAAGTTTAATCTAGAAGATAGAACCGCTCAATTTGGAGAAAATGTTATTAAATTTTGCCAAAAGATACCCAGATGGCCTGTAACTGATCCTTTAATTATACAACTGGTAAAATGTGGCACCAGTGTAGGCGCTAATTATTGCGAAGCAGATGATGCAGAGAGTAGAATGGACTTTAGACATAAAATAGGTATTTGTAAAAAAGAAGCTAGAGAGGCCAAGCATTTTATCAGAATGATTATAATTGCAGTACCTTCTTTAAAAGAAGAAGCCAAACCGCTATGGCAAGAGGCAAAGGAATTAAACTTGATATTTAACTCTATTTATAAGAAAGTTAAATAAATTAACCTAATTTTTGATTGACCTAATTAATCTAAGTAATTTAGAAATTTAATCATTGGGATTTGATTAGAAATTAGTAATTAGAAATTAGAAATTTTTTAATATGACTAAGATCGCTCTAAAATTACCCGGTCCAAGCAACAGCATAGATAGCCCGCAAACCATTCAAGGCAAATTTCCCGATTTGGGCAGTCTTTTTTCCGGCATATTAAATATCATTTTCTACCTGGCCTTATTCCTGGCCTTTTACTTTTTAGTCTGGGGGGCATTTTCTTATGTGATGGCCCGCGGCCAAAAGGAAGGTCTGGCCAAAGCCCGGGCCAGGATTACCTGGGCCATAATAGGAATGATAGTTACCATTCTGGCATTTTTTATTGCCAAATTTGTTTCAGAAGCATTTCCACCGGGAACAGGAGGATTACCATTTTGAGAATTAGTATTAAGTATTATGTATTATGTATTATGCGAATGTCCTTCGGACTTAAGGGGTTATCGAAGCTTTTCACATTCCTATTGCTTACTACATACCACATACCACATACTACACCTGCTTATGCTCAAGTTAAAATCGGCGAAAAGTTCGGCTTTGGGAAGATCACAACTTTGGGACAAGCCACCAGCTTGCTGATAACACCTATCTTTTCCCTGGTCTCAGCGGCAGTGGTGCTTTATTTTCTCTGGGGGGCTTTTAAGTATTTAATCTCCAAAGGGGAAAAGGAAGCGGTGGCAGAAGCCAGACAAATACTTATTCACAGTATAATCGGGTTTATGATACTAATGTTTGCTTTCTTAATTTTGCAGTTTTTGCTGAGTAGTTTATTCGGAGTTACAGGTTTTCAAATAATAGGAAGCTAACCGGTCATTGCCAAAACCAGGCACGATTGCGCCATCTGTGAAGACTTGCTCCTATTGCACTAAGCCCAACAGCTACTCCCAAACCCATCAGAATTTGATCTATAGTCGGCAAATTGTCTAAAAAAGAACCCCCTCTTGTGTTTGAACTACCTTCTTCTCCCGTTGACTCAGTAGGAACAGGCTCCGGTGACGGTGACGGAGTATTGGTGGGCAACAACCCGGCCCCACTTCTAATAATTATCTGATCTCTTGTGAAAGTCGGAGTAACAGTCGGAGTGCCGTTTAAAGCATTAATCCTGTCTATCTTAGCTGTTTGTGTTGCGTAAATATCTAAAAGTTGTTTTCTTTTGACAGCCTCGGCCTCTGCAAGTTTTTCATTTCCCGCCAAAACCGTTGAAGTTGCCAGCGCGTTTGCTATTTGAATATCCAGCGCGTCAGGCGTAGGTGTTGGCCTTGCCGCAGTTGGTGTCGGAGCAATAGTCGGAACCGGTTCAGCAGCAGGCGCTGGAGAATTGCCTCCGGCACGGACAGTAGTTACACCCGGTTCGACTCCAACAGATCCGGCCACAGTTATAAGAGCTACTGTTAGTCCGTAAAATAGTCTGGCTTCGACGCTATTAAAATTCGGCATTTGAGATGAAAATATACCACAATACCAGGCGTTTGTCAAGATTATAGGATATCTAAAACGGGATTTTATTTTATGCAAGATAGTGATAGTATGATAAAGATATGCTTGCAAAAAATATTAATTTGAAAATAATCATTATCCTGTTAATCATTGCTTTGTTTTATTCTGTCAATGCCCATGTTTCTTATGCTGCGGACATTGGCCCCAGGCTTAAATGTGACCCTGTAACGGATTACTGCAAACCAGAGAAAGGAATAAATTATTCCTGTCTTTCGGCTCCAAATCCTCTGCCTGACCTTAAATTTATGTGTCAGCCCGATGCTTTCGGCAAAATCCTGCCCCCTGATCCGTTGAAAAAGCTGTTGGAAGCAAATCCGACCGGAGAAAAGGTTATCAGTATGTTTTTATCCAATGCGGTCACCTTAATTTTCTCTCTGGCGGGAGTAGTTTTAGTTTTTATGATTATTTGGGGGGCATTTGACTGGATGATCTCCGAAGGGGAAAAGGAAAAAGTGGCAGCAGCCAGAAATAAAATCATCAGTGCCATTATCGGCATCATCCTGTTCGCCATTGCCTTTGCCATCATCCGGATCTTGGGACAATTTACCGGGTTTACTTTTTTCAAAAACCAAAATATAAATATAAAGATTGAAAGGGTCAAGAATGGAACCAGTATTATGATTACTTGTCCAGACGGAATCCCGTTTTTTGTTCCTTATAGCGACTATCCAGACACTTCTGTATGCCGAGGGCATGGTGGCAATTGATACCAATACACAAACGGGGGCTTGACAAGTAGTTTATGGTATGGATATAGTTAGATTATGACACCTACACCTTTTTCCGGTCCTGCTGTACGGATAACTCCACCCGGAGTAGGCTTTAATTCTGTGTCAGCTTTTATTTCCAGCGCTTTAGTATTGGTTTTTACAATCGGCGCTTTCCTGGTTTTGATAATGTTAATTGTCGGGGCGTATGAATGGATTACCTCCGGCGGGGATAAAGAAGCTGTTGGCAAAGCCCGCGGCAGGATTATCAATGCCCTGATCGGTTTATTGGTGCTGGCCGTGGCGTTTGCGCTAGTCAGGCTGGTTGGTCAATTTACCGGCATCCAACTGGATAACCTAAAAGTTCTCCCTCCGCCTTCCGGCCCAGCTGATGTTAATACATTCTAATCCCACAAGCCTAATCCATTGACCTGCAAGATTGTTTAATGATAACCTTGAAGTATGTTACAAAAGTTTATCGTTTATGGTTTATCGTTTATGGTTTTAATACTATCTACCATATACTATTTACCATATACTTCCCCTATCTATGCAGCTACTCCCATTCCCTGTGCCCTTGATCCAAACACATTTAAATCTAACCCGGCAGATAAAACAAGATATGAGGAGTATGTTAAAAAATATGGGGAATGCCCGGCCGGACTGGACCAACTTGAACAAATGGTTGGCAATATTATTTCCGTTATAGTAAGCCTGGGGTTTATTGCCATGCTGTTTTTAATTGTGACGGCCGGGATAAAATATCTGACTTCCGGCGGGGAGCCCAAAGCCCTGCAGTCTGCCCATCAAACTTTGGTTTGGGCAATCCTGGGGATATTTTTAATGGCGGTGGCCTGGGTACTGCTTCAGCTAATCCAGGGATTTACCGGAATAGAAGTAACGGTGTTTAATATAAAAACTCTCTGTAAAGATGCCTCAGGAGGTTTGTCGTTTTGTAAATGAACTACTCCGCAGCAGAGCTGACGGAGTATCCTTCGGAAAGTTCTTCTGCGAACCATTCATCCCCGCAGCAAGCTGCGAGGTATTCTGGTTCGAGAATAAACTTGCAAAAAGGGGTTGGTTTGAGTTAGTGTTATAAGTAGAGTTATGTTTGCCCGAATCCTAGCCTTACTACTAACTACCACCTACCTACTACTAGCTACCCCTGCCTTTGCCCAGACAGCCACCCCTTCATCCACCTCGAAGGAGTCAAAACCCACCTTCGAGGTGTCCCAGACTGCTCCCCTTTCCGCTTCCCCCTTTCCGCTTCCCCCTTATATTCCCCCCACTTCCCCCCAATACACTGACCTGATCGCCAATAACCTCTTCCACACTTTTTCCTGCCTGGCTGTCGGGCAATCTGTTATCGGCCAACCCTGTCTAACCTACCAAATGACTAAAAATGCCCAGGGCATGATTCAGGGTATCCCGGTCCTTTCCCAAACTAATTTATCCGGCGGGACATTGGGCACTGTTACTTCCATCATCGGAATGTTATATACAAATCCTCCTGTCCGGACAGCTGATTATATAGCCAGTGTCGAGCAGGGTTTAGGGATTGCAAAAGTTACCCGGGCTCAAGAAGTCACCGGATCCGGTGCCGATGTTTTAAGTCCGATTATAAGACTGTGGCAGGTATCCAGAAATATTTCCTATGTGCTGTTAATAATTATCTTTTTAATTATCGGCCTGATGGTAATGTTCCGCAATAAACTCAACCCCCAAACAGTCATTACTGCCCAAACAGCGCTACCGGGACTGGTTATTGGCCTGATTATGATTACTTTTTCCTACTTTTTTGCCGGGCTGATTTCTGATTTTGCCTTTGTCAGCACAAATATGGTCGGCTACTATTTTTCTGCAGCCAGAGGAGCGACAGACGCCCCGCAAGACCTGGTAAAAGATATAAGTAAACAGAGTACTTTGAGTATTGTTGCCCCTTTTACCAGAATAGCTACCTCAAGCAATGTGTCTGATTTCATCGGGAGCATCTGGAATGATCTGGCGGCTCCGCAAACACAACGGCAAAATCCGTTTGACTTAGATCCGCAAAAACTGATTACAGATCTGGCAATGTTTATGGTTACTCAACTTGTTTTGCCGTTTGGCGGTTTAGCCGGAGGATCCGGGCAAATCATATCCGCGGCAGTAACATTACCACTCGTCGGTCTGTTCCCTGTACAGGTAGTTGGTTTGGCTCTATCAATGATAGCTATGATTATTTTAATTATGGCAATGTTTAGGCTTATGTTGCGCTTGATCAATAATTTTATAACTATTATTTTTTTGACAATCATTGCCCCGTTTCAATTCCTAGCCGCGGCTTTACCAGGCAGGCAAAGTTTAGCCACCGACTGGATGCTGAATATGCTGGCGAATATTTTGGCGTTTCCGGCCGTAATAGCCGTACTTTATTTCGTGGCGTTTCTGCTGGGACCACAATTAACAGACTACTGCGCCCGGCCATGTCCGTTTAAGGTTTCCCAAGTAATCCAGAGACCGGATAATTATTTGGTAAGTCCCGTATATGCTGATAGTCTTACGATAACCGGTAATGCTTATTTCCCTATGTTCGGAGGCATGAATATAAAATTCATCAATCTGCTTCTGGCTTTCGGGGCCATAGTAGCATTGCCGGCAGTGCCGGATATTATCGGCCGGGCAATAGGTAAACTTGGGACGGCAGGACAACTTATCGGGCAGGAAATTAGCAGTAGTACAGGCTCCGGCAGGCGGTACGCCGGCCAATTTAATCAAACGGGCGGTTTTGCGGAAAGGGTGGGCAGGATGAATGATAAACCTGGATACTTTGGAAAGTTTAATGATGACACCAAGCAACTGGAGTGGAACCAATCATGGGAACCTGTGCATGGAGCACAAATGGGCACCTGGAACCGTCTCAAAACCGGGTTAAATTCCTATATCCCAGCAAGATTCAGAAAACCCAAAGTATAATCAATCAGCGTCCCATTTTATCGAACAGCCAATCCTTTAGTGTCCCTGTTCTATGCTCTTGACTTTCCGTGTCGAACCAAGTAATTGGTTTATTAAGAAGTTTATAATAGTAGGCTTCTGATTGATATGACTCAACCCCGCCTCCTGTTTCCCTGGAAAGTAGCCAATCCATATACGTATCAAATAATATCCGTTGGCTATGTCGGGAAGTGCCGGTGTTTTTATCAAAGGCGATTTTCGTGTTATAACTGCCGTCCGGCAAAAAGATATCCTTATCTTCCAAAAACAGCGCACCCTGGGAATTCCTGGCATCTGTCCCCATCGTCCTCATCAACTGCATGACTCGCTCCAACCTGCCGAGAGATTCTTTCAAACCGTACAAGATTTCATTTAGTTTATCAGGATGTTCGCCAATCTGACTGAGTTTTTCGTAGAAAAGCCACAATTTATCGGCATTATTGGTTGGTTTTTCAAACAAGCCCTCTATACTGATACCTTTTTCTTTATCAACATAGCCAACCAAAGCCCCAAACAACATCCACCCGTAATACATCTGATCCACAAATTTATTGATCCCCAGTTTACTAACTACTTTTTGATGGGCAATCTTACCAATCGGATCGGCAAACATCTCAATTGCTCCCATTACCCCTTCCTGCCCCCAAATAGCCGGCATGGAGGAAACTTCCATAGGCATCTCGGCAATCATAGCAGATAGTCTTCTGGAAAATCTTTTAGGCTGGGAGGCCGCTAAGGCTTTAATTTGTATGACAAATCGGGACTGTCCTCCCCAATCCTCCATATTAAAACCTAAGCGCATTTTATCAGGATTTCCATCCTTGGGAAGAAATGCTTCACATAATTCCCGGTTTATCCGCCAGTGCCCTTGCAGTGATCCTTCTACGGCAGCCTGCATAAGACTGATTTCCCTTTGCTCCTGATCACCTGCAAGGCTGGCCACCCGCTTCAAAGTAGGGTCGATAATTAAAAGTTGGGTCGCCAGTAAATCTGCCTTTTCCGGCGGCAGTAAGCCTGCCCTGATTTGTCTGGCCTGTTCAAAAATATGCGGCGCCAGTAAATAATGCCTGTTTTCATTCTGGTAACCCCAGTAAGTATGCGAGGTCCAACGGGAATAAATATGGCTGACAGCAGTTTGGAAATCTACCGGCACTTCCCGAGTACTGAAAGGGCCATAAGTGCCTTCCGCTTGGAGAGTTGGGGTCTTAAGAGTCATCAGGCGGAATGAACCTAAAAGCTGACCGTTTATATTATAATCCGCATCTAAAAGCCGTGCCTGAAATCCATTGTTTTTTATTTCCGAAACAGCCACCCGACGCGCTTTCGTTGACATAGCGGTTCTGTACATGGCTTTGAAATTTGGTACATCTTTCAGCGGCGTACTCTGCAAGGATGCATCCTGTAACATACCTTCTAATTGTTTCGCAAGTTTCGGATCTTTCCAGATATCCGCATCTTTAGATATATCGCTTAAGTGTTTTGCAAACTCGGGGCCATTCCAAATTTCCGCATCATCGGCATATTTAATTTTGGTCCAGGTATCTGCGAACTGGACAAAATTTTCTGCCAGGAAAATCGGCATGTGGTCAACATAATCTTTCCGGTCTGCGTCAGTGACTGTGGGGATGACCGTACCGTCAGCTGATACGGGAGCTTTGTGAAACTGGCCGTTCTTGTCAATTGTGCCCAAGCCATGATAAAAATCCTGCTCTTCTTTACTAAAAGCATCCAGTTTCCTGCCGTCCCTTATCTCGCTGATCAGCCATCCCAACCACTCGCTTTGACTCCATAGCGCCCCTTTTTCCTTTAACGAAAGCTTCCTGTAGTAAGCATCACTGTCTTTATTCTCGTATAACTCTTGTTCGTTTTTAGTTAAATTATTTACGGCCTTTTTTTTTCTATTTTTGTCTTTTATGCTCCCCGATTTAATATCGTTTTCAATCTGCTGGTGAATCCTATCCAGCTCTTTAGTCCGGACCCTCTGATAAGCCTGAAAGCGAACATTCCGGTCTACATAAAATATACCACCACCTCTTCTGACCTTTTCACAGGAAATACCCACCATCTGGAAGGCAATGTCAAAACTGGTTTTTGCCTGATCATAGGCTTCCTTATAAATTACTCTGTCTTTTTCGCTCAGTCCGGGAAATGCTTCTCCAGGCACAGATATTTTCAACCTGGCAACAGTTTCAAGATCAAGTTTTTGGACCAACAACTGCACCCGGCCTAATTCAATTGAATCTTTAAGACTTTTCGGGAACTTACTTTGGTCGTAATCGACAAAACGCAGATAATTATTGATATGGGCATCGCCCTTATCAAACCCTTCATAAAGGGCCGCAAACTCTTCATCCGTTATATGCAAACCAATCCTCCCTAAGTTTTTCTTTCTGTACACCCTCCTTTTAGCTTCAGCTACCCGGGAATTACTAAGTTTAACCGGCGAATTGGGATTAGTATCTTTCGGATTATAATCCTTAATCATCACTCCCATGCTTTTCTCGATTTGGATTTCCTTAATCTGATCCTGCAGGAAATGCTGGGTGATAGTGTCGTTGCCGATTTGCCCCCTGGAACCACAGGCATTGTGCAAAAGAGTGCTGACAGCCTGTTGACTGACCCGGTCAAACCACTTTAAGTCATAGGCAACCTGCCCTCCTCTGGATCTGGCTAATCCGATCCAACGCTCCGGACCTTCATCTTTTGTCATGGCCTGCATATATTTGTAAAAACCTTCCGGGTTATAATCTTCATTGTTGTAATCAGCGCCAAAAGCATAGGATATTCCTTCAAATTCCACCCGTAACTCTTCTAACTCCTCATGTGTAATCGCCCCGCGCCGTTCCTGAACAGCCCCGGCTGCACCCAAAGCTTTCTTAAAATTGATTAAATCCTGGTAAAGGTCGTCGGGCGATTTGCCGATGGAGCCGGTTCTTACCATTTGCAAAAAGGTATCAACTGCTGTCCTGAATTGTTCCGGATTTGTAGCTGTAATCGTATAGTAACTGGCCCAACTGCTGGGACGCCAGTAAGTTTCCCTGCCCATTCTTCCGACTGTCTGCCGGTCAGCTTCCGGCTCAAACTCCCCTTGCTTATATTCAGGCTGGGCAAAACCATACATAAAGCGTTCAATCCTTTGTTTAGCCCGGGTAATATACGGTTCATAGACATCCTTTAACCAAACTAGTTCAGGATTTGCTGTGGCAAATTCCGGATCCTCCCTTAGCAACCGGTAAACAGCTTGGCTGGCTGTTGTAGCCTGTTCTACTGCCTCGTTGACCAATCTTACTGTTTCATACAAAGGTTTGGCCGCCGGTGCCATCTCTTCATCTTCAGGTCTATTGGAAGGCATGCCGATAACATGGGTTTGATAAACCGACTCTAATATTTTATCTGCGCCAAGAAGTAAATTTTTCCTTTTGGCTGCCCGGAAATAAATCAGTAATTTTTCTTCTATCTCTGCTCGATCCTCTGGAAGAGTATCATCGCTTTCGGATTTTACTTTCAAGTTAGCAATTTCAAGTTTATGTTCTGCTGCGGTTTTACTACTTAAATACGCTTCATCTGCTTCGCGCTGATTTGTCTCCTTTTCTGATTCTTCCTTCGGAGGTGATCCCTCAGCCTCAGCCCTCATTGCCTCCTTGATCTCCTCATAAACTTTTCGCGGATCAAAAGGATCTTCTTCGCCACGTTTTTGGCAAATCATGACTACATAAGCTTGTAAATCCTTATAGAGTTGATCTAAATAAGTACCGTTTTTCTCGCTGTATATTTCAGGATTGCTTGTAGATAAGTCGCCTATTTTTACTTTGTATCTTTCATCATAAGACAGGGTTGTTTCCAGCCTAATAATCTCTCTGGCAACTGCCCTGCCCCTTTCCGGGCTGGCCTCCCATTCCGGTCCAAAGGTTGGCTCCGGCGCTCTGGGGCCCTCCGGAGGGGTTCCGCCGCCGCCAACAGGTACCCCGGGACCGACGGCCTGACTGACTGCTTGTTTGATGGCAGCAAGCCTAGCCCGATCTGCTTCACTGAGTCCCGATCCGCCGCTTTGTGCAGTAGGGCGTTCCAAAACAGCTGTTCTTCCTGCTGGTGCAATTTCTGTCATATTTTCTATACTCATAATTAGTTATTGGTTGGAAACCGCCAACTCTAAATTATGGAGATAAATCCAGTTTAGAGTTTTAGCTAACCAACTGTCAACCTTTCTAGGGTAAAGCGTGAAGGGGAAAGGGTAGAGAAAATTACTTCACCCTTAACGCTTGCCCCTTTACCCTACTTTGCAGATCCTAACAGCTGCAAAGTTTTAGTGCTTGATTAAATTCTGAGAAAATCCTGACGGATTAGTTCGTAGTAAGTAGTTAGTAGCGGGTAGTATGGAAATGACTTAACACTGCCTTATAGCAGGACACTTGGGACATTTTTGTCCGCGCCTTACTACACTCCATATATATTCCCCGCAAGCTCCGCATTTAATACAAAAATCTTTATCCTTTAAAGCCGTCGTTGTAATCGCACTTGGCATTACTGCGGCAGACTCGGTTCCCAAACTCACACCTCCCAATGCGCCTGTCGGACAACCCCCTCTGCTTTTCAAAAATGCAATCTCCGACCGGAAATCATCATTATCCCTGTTGAGGTAAGTTTGGGTTGACATATCTTTCCAGCTGGTATAGTTTTTTCTTAAATGTTCCCCGGCTAGCTTTAGAACTGTTTCTTCTATCTCTTTTACAACTGCCTTCTGGGTATTTTCATCTCCTATTTGATAAACCTTTCCCCTGATAAACTCCAAAAGCTCACCGATACAGCTCTCCTCTTCCTGATCAAATATTAGAAGTTCATCAAGTCTTTTTATATCTGCCCTTATTTGTTCAACCGATCTTTGCTCCAGTGAACCATCTTTTTGTAGAAGTTTTATATCTTCTCTGCCGCGTATTGCCAGTATTTTGTCTAAAACATACTCAAAAGGATTGGTGTCCGATTTAAGTAAAGCAGGATTTCTGACAATATTTGCCAATCTCTCCTGCTCGTTTTCTCCTGTTAATACTGCCTCTGGAATCCCCAAACCAATCATCACTTGTCTGGCTTGTGCCTCAGATAAATCAGCTACGAGTGTCAAACCTCTTAAAATTTCTCCTTGGTCTTTCCAAGAAACCATAACCTGCGCATTTTTATGACGCAGTTCATATCCGCTCCAACCACTCGGACTCATCGTCACCGCATAAGAATTAGGCTCCGCAGACAACAGAAATGATTCAACTATTTTTGCTGCTTCCAATACCGAACCATTCCGTTCCTGAGAGGAAATTGCATCAACCACAGGCCGTCCGTTATTCCCAACTATTCTTTGAACGCCGCCAGCAACACCAAATCTATTTAAATGCGGAATAACTGTTTTGGATTTTATAAACTCAACATTATAATCCCTGATATTAACTTCCAACTCTTTTGCGGCAAAATTTAATGCCTCAACTAAGCTCTGGCCGGAGTATAAGGCAAAATTTAAATCATTATAAAAACGTTTTACTTCCAACCATAAAACAAAACCTGTTTCTTCATTCGACCTGGATTCTCTACCCAGTCCCGGCATCATATCAACTCTTTTAGGGGTCTGTAGAATAGAAATTTCGGGTGATTTAACTGAAGTTGGTAAATACTCTCTTTCGAGTTCTTGGAATGACATATCGCTCCTGCAACGGGATTTTAAAATAGAGTCTAAGACGCTTGCGTCGCAAGGTCTTGCGAACTTGAGAGCAAGTTCTTAGAATCTAGAGTCAAGAGTCTAGGAAAATAAATCTAGACTTTAGCGACTAGCCACTAAGCGTGGTCGGTCTCCGGACTTATGACAGGGGTAAGCGTAAAGCGGAAAGGGGTAAGTTTTATTTTCTTTACCCTTAACGCTTCGCCCTTTACCCTAACCAATTACCGTTGCGGCACAGCCCAGGATTCGCACCTGGTTCCCCTTCTCTTTTCCTGTACCAGACGGTACAGGACGAGATACCACAGCCCAAGCATAGCTTGGGAATTATCAATTTTCAAGTAGCAAATAAAATAAATTGACCTAATAAGCGAAGCTTGAAAACTTCGTTTTAAAGATGAGCTTTCAAACTTGTTTATTAACCTAATTGATCTAATTTCTGAATAAATTTCAATGACCAATGTCTAATTAAGCCATTTTTAGGCCAATTAGAAATTAGTAATTAGAAATTAGAAATTAGAAATTAGAAATTAGAAATTAGAAATTAGAAATTATATACGTATTGTCCCGAAATGATCTCTTTTGAGCTTCTTGCCAACACTTTTTTCACGATGTATAAACAGTTTAGAGTTCGTAGTTGGTAGTTCGTAGTAGTAAGCAACACTATGACTAGCTTTAAGTTTCAAAGACTAAACGTATACCAGAAAGCCACAGTTTTTTGTAATCAAGTCTACGGTATTACGAAAAAATGGCCTAGGGAATATTCACTTGATATAACAAGCCAAATCAGAAGGGCTGCTTTATCAATACCTCTAAATATAGCTGAGGGAACAAGTAGGACAAAGAAAGATTTTAGTAGATTCATAGATATCGCCCGAGGCTCATGTTATGAATGTGTTGCTTTAGTCGAGATAGCTACAAGTCTTTCTTTAGTTCCAGATGAAACTAAAAGTAATTTATTTGCGAACTTAGAAGAAATTTCTAAAATGCTTGCTGGTCTAAAAAAATCTATTAATTACGAACCGAAAGTCAGTTCAGAGTCATGAGTTCGTAGTTGGTAATATCTTTCTATGAACAATTAACTAAAGGCGTGAAACGCCGTACTAATAACTAATTATGGATAATATGCACCCGATTCCGCAAAACGTTACCTCTTTTCAGTTTAAGTTGATCGGGGATATGACTCTCAAACAATTTGCTTACCTTGCAGTGGGTTCCGCCATCGCCTATCTCATGTTTGTATTTTTGGCTCGTGATTATCCTTTGGCGGCATGGCCGCTGATCGCTATTTCTGCTCTTTTAGGTGTAGTTTTTGCCTTTTTGCCGATAGGATCAAGGCCCTTAGACCACTGGTTGAAAGCGTTTCTTAAGGCTGTTTATTCTCCCACCAAAAGAATCTGGAAAAAAAACGGCAAAGCTTACAACGAAGATCCTCTGTTCGATAGCCGCCTGGTAATGTACTTGGCCGGAGTAAACCAGATAAGATCAGATAAAACCGGAGAATCGGAAAATCAGAATTCTGATATGCTGACCCACCAAAACACTGATACTCCGATCTCGTCTGATACTCCGGATTCCCTGCCTACCAAGGAAGAATTACAAAAAACCGTTGAGCTGGCCCGTCAGGCGCAACAGTTGCAAATGAAGATTATTCAAACAGAGAGAACATTGTCTCAAATGAAAGACCAAGCTCAAAAGCCTGCTCCCATCCCGGCCGATTACAGCCAGCAGGTAAATAAAACCATGGCTAATTTACAAAACCTGATAACTCAGGCGTCTATAGTAAAACAACAAATCCAAACAGTTCAGGAAGGATCCCCATCCAAACCGTCAGCAATCACAGAAGCTCTTCTCAGGGAAAAAATTAAAGTGGTTGTGCCTGCAAAACTAAAACAGGTTCAAGTTGCCTTAACAACATTTCCGAATGTTATCAACGGAATTGTTAAAGACATCGGGGGCAACTATATAGAAGGAGTGGTAGCAGTCATTTATGATAAAGAGGGATTACCTGTCAGAGCTTTAAAAACCAATAAACTCGGTCAATTTACCGGCTCGACTCCGCTGCCTAACGGCACTTATACTTTAGAGGTGGAAAAAGACAACTTCCGTTTTGATGTGTTACAGATAGAGTTAGCCGGCGATATACTGCCGCCATTACAAATAACAGCCAAATAAACAGTTCATAGTACCTAGTACTTAGGAACTTAGTTAAGAAAAAAATACTAAAAACAAATTAAAATGAAAATACAATCATATAAAGATTTAATCGTTTGGCAAAAAAGTATGTCGCTTGTAATAATGGTATTCGAGTTAACAAAAAATTTCCCCAGATCAGAGTTGTACGGCATTGTTTATCAAATTAGAAGAGCAGCTGTTTCGATCCCGTCAAATATAGCAGAAGGATGGGGGAGGAGATCAATTAGAGAATACCGACAATTTTATGCAATAGCTTATGGATCAGTATTGGAACTAGAAACTCAACTACTTATCAGTCAGCGATTGCAGTTTGGTGATAGCTTAAAATACAAAACCACATACCTCCTGCTTACTGAAGTATCAAAGATGTTACATGTCATGGCTTTTGATTTGAATCGAGAGAAATCAGAAACAAAGAAATTATTAACTAAGAACTATGATCTAAGTACTAAGCACCTCTCCTCTGGAGGCAAGATTTAATCTATGCACACCACACAACAACATTTATCTATTTCAGATATTCAAAATGATATTCTGCTGCTCAAAGACGGTGGTGGAGCGCTGGTATTAAAGGTTTCTGCCGTAAATTTTGGCTTATTGTCTGAGCGAGAACAAACAGCCATCATTGGCAGTTTTGCCCAAATGCTTAATTCTTTATCTTTCAGCATTCAGGTTGTTCTCTATTCGGAAAGGCTAAACATTAACTCTTATCTGGAGGTATTGGATAAGGCCCGGCAAGCACAAACCAATCCGCTGCTTTCCAAGATGATCGCCGAATACAAACAATTTATCCAAAGCGTAGTCAAAGATATGGAAGTACTGGATAAGAACTTCTATCTGGTTATCCCGCTGTTTAATCTGGAACTGGGACTGATTACTTCAAAACAAGCTTTAGAACAAAAGATTAAAACTGTGCTGTTGCCCAGAAGAGATCAGGTTATCAGACAACTGAACAGGGTTGGACTCGAAGCAGTACAACTGCAGAAAACTGAATTAGTTAAAATCTTTTATGGAATTTACAATGGGGCTATTATAGAAAAACCGGAAAACCAAGCGGTTAAACCTCAGGATTTAGTTGTCAGACTGAAGAATCCCAATCCAACTCCTATACCTGCTCCAGCGCCAATCCAACCGACTGCCCCACCCATACAACAGCCGGTTTCTGCTCAAAATGCAAGAAATCATCCATTTGTGGTGGAGGAGCTGGAGGAATAAAATTGACCTAATTAACCTAATTTCTAATAAGCGAAGCTTGAAAACTTTGTTTGAAAGATGAGCTTTCAAACTTCGTTTATTGATCTAAGTGATCCAGAAATTTTAGTCATTGGAATTTAATTAGAAATTAAAAATAAGCGAAGCTTGCGATTCAAGAATCTTTAGAAATTAGAAATTTTTATATGAATATATTCAATAAATTAAAGAGGCAAAAACAAGTCCAGGAAAACACCCAATCCCAACTAACCTTAGAGGATGTCCTGGCTCCAACAGAAACAGAAGTTGATTTTAACCATCTTAAAATAGACGGTCGGTTTTTTAGAACTTATTTTGTATCCGATTATCCCAGGTTTGTTGAACCTAATTGGCTCGAACCCCTGATCTCTTTCGATCATTCACTGCTGATTTCCATGTTCATTTATCCTTCTCAATCTAGAGGTGTATTGGATGAACTCAAACATAAAGTAGCTGAAATGGAAGCTACCATACAAACCGACCTGGAACGGGGCAGAGCCATTGATCCGGCTGTTGAGGTAGCCCTGGAAGACGCAAAAACACTACAAGAGCAATTGGTAAGAGGGGTGGAGCGGTTTTTCCAATTTGCCCTTTATATCAGCATTCCTGCCTCCTCTTTAGAAGAACTGCAAAATACTTCAAAGTTAGTAGAATCCACTTTAGCCTCCCTTTCAATAACTGCCAAACAAACTACCCTGCAAATGGAGGACGGCTTTAAATCATGCCTGCCTCAAGGACAAGATCTGCTAAACCTCAATCATAATATGGATACCACCTCGCTAGCTACCACTTTTCCCTTTACCTCTTCTGAGTTGACAGCTAATGAAGGAATTATGTACGGCATCAACGAGCACAACGATTCTTTAATTTTGTTTGACAGGTTCAGTCTGGAAAATTACAACTCAGTTATTTTTGCCAAAGCCGGAGCCGGAAAAAGCTATCTGGTCAAACTGGAAGCTCTCCGGTCTTTAATGTTCGGAACGGAAATTATTATTATTGACCCAGAACAGGAATTTTTGCCGCTTTGTCAAGCCGTGGGCGGTGAGTTTATTAACTTTTCTGCATCCAGCCCGGTTAAAATAAACCCTTTTGATATGTCAGCGGACGTTGTTCCCGGTGAAAATGAATTGGGCCGTAAAATATTGTCCTTAACTGGTTTTTTGAAAATAGTATTGGGGGCGCTGAACGCTCAGGAAGCGGCTGTGTTAGACCGAGCCCTAAAACAAACTTACCTGCTGAAAGGAATTACCGATGACCCCAACACCCAAAACCGCCAACCGCCCTTGATGGAAGATTTATATAAAGTTTTAATCGGTATTGAGGAAGGACCGGCCATGGAACTGGCTGCCAGATTGGAAAGATTTATTAAAGGGTCGCTAACCGGTATATTTTCCGCCCAATCCAATATTGATCTTTCCAATTCGTTTACGGTTTTTTCCGTCCGCGACCTGCCGGACCAACTCCGACCGCTAGCTATCCATATGATTTTGGATTATGTCTGGACCAAAATCAGGGGCCGCTTAAAAAAGCGGCTATTAATTGTGGATGAGGCCTGGTATTTAATGCGCAACCAGGATTCGGCAGATTTCTTAGTGGATATTGCCAAACGGGCCAGAAAATATTATTTAGGACTAACTACCGTTACTCAAGACATAGAGGACTTTTTGGGTTCTGAGCGGGGGAAAGAAATTATTTCCAATTCCTCAATCCAGATATTGCTAAAACAAGCTCCTGCTTCAATTGACCTGCTGGCCAAGGTATTTGATTTATCAGAAGGGGAACAGAGACTGCTGATGTCGGAAGGAATCGGTGAAGGAATATTTTTTGCCGGCAGTACTCACGTAGCCATGAAGGTGGTGGCATCACCCAGCGAACACCAGCTGATTACGACCAATCCAAAAGAGATTTTGGCAAGACAGGGTAGATAGTGATAACCTTAAAATATGGCTGATCCTTATTTAAGTATTACCAATTTTAATAAAGTTAATGCGTTCTTTGGAATATTAAATCAAGTTCACTTTAACTCTGCAAATATTCCTGGCAAATTCACAATAAATGGGATAACTGCAGAAAAGGACGAATGTCTTAAATTACTCCGCGAATTCCCAGAACTTAAGGGCTATAAAAACGATAGTGATTTAATCAGGTTTTTAGCGAATCCCAGTAACTTAGATATTATCAAAAGAAGAAGGTTTACCGTAGAACAACAAACTGAATTGGATAAATCTTTGGCAGAAAAGTTCGTTACTACGGAAGAAATCAGCGAACAGCCAAGTGGACAATCAGTATCTGCTGGCCAAGAAGTACCACCGGCAGGAGGAGCTGGTAGTTCTACCGGAGGCATGCCTTCCGGACTAACTTCTTCCCCATCATCTACTCCAAGACATGTTTTTATTGCCCCGCAAACTCCTCCACCTGGAGGGAAAGAGGGTGGCACCGACCAAGGCACAGCTGCCACAAACAAGAAAGAGCAGATTAATAAATCAAAGTCTGCTGAGATTTCCAATTTGCATTCAACTGCACCCCAAAGATTTAACTTTCCGGCTTTGAAATCCCGCGCCGGATCTGCCGTCAAAAAGTTTCAAAACTTTTCTTCACCGGCAGGACTATCTATAAAAACAGGTTTAAACAAAGTAGCTGGTAGTTTGAAAAATATGTTCGGAGGAATAGCCAATCTTGGAGGCAGGAGCGGACTGGAAGCCATAAATCACGGGGGGAATTTCTTCAGTAATATGTCAGGTGCCAAATCCAGATTTGCCGGACGGTTCGGCAGAAATGGCGGCGGCAGGGGGCTTTTTGGAAGGTTTGGTTCGGGTGGCGGAGGCAAAAACTCACTAGCCGCTAACAGAAGTAAGCTGGCGATATTTGGTATGATCGGATTCATGATGCTTGTAGGAATTATTACTATGACTGCCCCAAGCGCTACACCCGGCCAGGCCGCACCGGTAACTCCTCCGGCTGGGGGAAGCGGCGGAGATATTAGCAGTTGCAAATTTTCCAGAGCAAATTCAAGTACCCAATTCCAAAGCCCACTTCTATTGTCTTTTATTCAGGAAGCAGCCCAAAAAGCAAATATTCCTCCTGTTGTCCTGGCAGCCTTTATACGAGTAGAATCCCCAGCCTCATCCAGTATGCCAGATGATCAAATCTCTAATTATTCTGCTAAGTGCGCACAAAGCTCTACAGGAGCGCTGGGAATTATGCAGATCCAACCTCCCGGTACAACTTCCGCAAGAGGGGATCCGGCCAGTTGCGATGACTGTATTGATGCGGGAGCTAAGCTGGTGGGTAAAACTGTTTCCACCATGACCAGACAGGATTACTGTGATCCCAGAACAAGTATTATTGTCGGAGCCGGCTGGATACTGAAAAAAATGAGTATGTTAGGTTATGGCGACGGCACAAAATGGGATCCTGCGTGGACCAATGACAGAAAAGCCATTGAAGCATTGGTTAATACTTACTATGGATGTTTAATTTATGGCGACCCGATTGTTGAATGTACCGGCTCATATAATTACGCAGATGATGTTTCAGCAAGTATTAGCCAGTGCAAGCCATCGTCCGGTCCACAGCAACCATTTGTAACCTCCTGTCCTATACTCGGAGGAAAAATTACCTGCGGATCTAGTAAGGGAGCTCCCGGAATAGCGGCCTGCCATTGTACTTCTTCTTATATCCCTTCTTGTGACCGCCCTCCTCTCTCTGGGAATGGCCCTCTAAGCAGAAGAGGCAAAGCTGTTGATATTACCGGTCTAAATGGATCTAAAGACAACGATCCTGTTTATATGCCGTTAATCAACAGTAAAGTTTTGAAATGGTATTTTAGAGGAGATTTTGATGATGGTTATGATGCTACTCTACGGGTATTTCAATCAGAGCCCACACCTGATGGAATTTGGACTATTCATTTTGTCCATACCAAAAGGAGAATCAATCTCCAAAAAATAAAGGGTGATTTTACAGCTGTTCCAGCCTTCTCGATCGGACAAGAAATCACCGACTTAACACAGCCAGTAGCTTATACTGACGAGAATAGTGGGAAAGACGGTGTGGGCGTCCATGCGCATGTCTCTATCGGATTAAATATTGATCCCTGGGATGGAACTCAGTACGGTAATCTTCAATATACCCATCCTGGCTGGAAATACGCAGACGCTGAAATGGGTTTGTGTCAATGAAAAAAGTTATTTTTTTTACAATTATTATAATTATAACCGCCATATTCCTAGCGGCTTTTATTTGGAAAAGCCGGACCACTGCTCCACCGCCGGTGCCTCCGACTCCGTCTGCCACCCCGTCCCAGACAGACAAACCGCAAATAGTTTCCACTAAACCAAGTCCGCTTGATGAAAATATCGTTTCTGCTGTGGAGGTTATAGAAATTACCTTTAATAGACCACTGGAAAATGTAGGTGAGTTTAAAGTCAAGATGGAACCGGATATAGAAATAAAAGCAGAGTTATCAGGAGATAGGAAAACTGCCAAAATTATACCGGTAAAACCATACGAGCTGGGTACCACTTTTACGCTCCGTATCGGTCCGGAAACTAAATTCGACGGAGTAGGAAGGTGGGGCGAGGAGAAGGTTTATCACTTCAAGACGATAAAATATACGGGAGTTTAAATAAATTTCTAATTACTAATTTCTAATTGACCTAAATGGGATTTGGGGTTTGGGATTTCTTTAGTAATTAGGTCAATTCTATTAAGAGAGTCTCACCGGCATCACAATATATTGCAAACCCGCCACGCCGACCGGTTTAATTAATACGGCAGATAAGGCACCGGAAAATTCCATCATTATTTGGGTTGACGGAGCATTTGAAACGGCATCCAGTATAAACTTGGTGTTAAAAGCAATAGTTAGCTCTTCACCCTCGATTTCTCCCTCTATTTCGTTTTCCTGACTGCCCAGCTCTTTGGCATGAGATTCTATCTTCAGGAGTCCTTTTTTGGTAGTCAAAACTACCACATTTGCTTCGTTTTTGGCAAAGACCGCAGCCAGCTTTATAGCCTGCAGAAGTTCCTCTTTATTTATCAATGCCCTGGCCACAATTTTTTCCGGAATAATTTTCCCCCAAGCCGGAAACTGTCCTTCAATTAATCTGGAAGAAACGACGGTATTACCTATGCTAAATACCGCCTGATTTTGGTTCTGCGATGTGGCAATACTCACCTCCTCGACTTCCTCCTCGGATAAAAGCCGGAGCAGTTCCTCAAAAGTCCGTCTGGGAATTAAGCTTTTAAATTGCATTTTTCCTTTTGGCAAATCAAACTGGCGGTGAGCTAACCTGAATCCGTCTGTGGCCACGAAATCTAGCCTTCCGTCGGAGGCTTCCGTTAAAATTCCGGTTAAAACCGGCCGACCCTCATCCACCGCCGAAGCAAATAAAATCTGGGAGGAAGTTAAAAACGCCTCTTTGGGAAAACTCACCCCTTTGTCTTCAGATAAAGGAATGGCCGGAAACTCCGCCGCCGCAATGCCGTTTACTGTAGCTTTGAACTTACCTGATTCAACAGTTAACATTTCACCTTCCGACTGCAGGGTTACTTTATTTGGTCCCAAACCGGAAACCAGCTCCACCAGTGTCTTGGCAGGCACAGTAATTTCACCGGAAGATTCCACTTCCACATTCAGGTATTTAACTATGCCTATTTCTAAGTTGGTAGCGGAGATTTTAAGTTTTTGCCCTTCAGCAGATAACAGAATATTACCCAAAACCGGCAAAGTAGACCGCACGCCGACCGATCTGGCCACAGCCTGAATACCTGGCAGTAAATCTTGTTGTAAAACATTGAACTTCATAAAACTAAACATGTCATTGCGAGGAGCCGAAGGCGACGTGGTAATCTACTACCTTGGAAGATTGCTTCGCTAATCGCTCGCAATGACGAAAATCATTCTCCTTTCCTACTGGACACAAAACGCTGGACTTCATCTTCACTCACCTTAATCAATCTAAAATTAACCCGTCCGGCCGCAATTAGGTTTTTAATGTGTTTCTCCTCGTCTGTCAATAGGTGAGTTGTGCCGGATTTAACTTCAATAAAATCAATCCGCTCACTATTTTTAATCCCAATAAAATCAATCGGCCAACCAAGCGGGATAATCCGGTCATAGTCGTAGCGGAGTTCGGCATAAGTTAGTAGCTCCGCCATTTTGCCCTTTTGTGGATTAATTGATCCCTGAATGGTTTGCAGTACCCTAAGCGGCAACTCCTGCACTCCTTTGTATAAATCAATTAAATCAGTCGGGATATCTGTTTTGCCTTTTCCATGGAGTCTACCTAAAAGGTAAGCTATTAAAAGAAGCAGGCCCAAAATGCCGATTATCCACCAGTTTATTAACATCCGGGGTAGATTATACAGTATTTAGTTTAAATACAATAGTAATAGTAATATAGCCGGTGGATATGTTGGTAAACAAAAATTTTGTGGTCATCTTTTGGGATAATTTCGTGTAGACGGCATGTTGGAAGTTGGTGGATAAGTGGTGGATAAGTGACTGTATCTTGTGGATAACAAGATACAGTCACCCTGAGGAGTCTTCGACGAAGGATCTCTTGCGAATGCGAGTTGCTCAAACCAGTTGAGGGGTTCTTCTCCGGCAAGGCCGGATCAGAATGACAGCTATGAAACCGTCAGCTTTTGCTTTATCTCGATTAACATTCTTTGCACTTCCCTGTCCTGATTAATCATTTTTTTTATTTTGTCCCTGCCGTGCATGACTGTAGTATGATCCCTTTTGCCTAAAAATTGTCCGATCTTTTCTACAGTTAAACTTAATTGTTCGCTTAAGATAAACATGATAATATGCCTGGGCAATACCAGCTCTTTTTGTCGGTTCGCTCCGGTAATCTCTTTTTGGGTCAAGTTAAAATATTCACAGACAACTTCCAGGACTTTCTTGGGCTCAATCTTAAAACCATTGTGGGCGACAGGCTTAGCCTGCAGGTGTTGGTTAATATTTTCCGGAGTAGGAGGTAAGTTCCGGGCCTGGAGGATTTGCAGGATTCCCACCAACTGGCCTTCCAGCTCCCGGATATTGGTATCAAATGAGGCGGCCAGCATTTTTAAAGTCTCTTCCGGTAAGTTAACACGGTGTTCTAGGCATTTTGACCGCAAAATGGCCACCCTGGTATCAAAGTCAGGCACCTGGATATCTATCATCAGCCCTCCGGCAAAGCGAGACTTCAGTCTGTCTTCCAGTTTGGCTATTTCGTGCGGAGACCGGTCCGAAGTCAGGACAATCTGGCTGTTTTTACCGACTAATTCATTAAAAGTATGAAAAAATTCTTCCTGAGTTCCTTCCCGGCCGGAGAAAAATTGAATATCATCTATCAGTAAAACATCCGGCGAGCGGTATTTGGCGCGCAAAGCCCCCATTTTATTAGTTTGAATTGCCCCGACATAATCATTCATAAATTTCTCCGAAGGAGAATAAATAATTTTGGCAGACGGCTTTTTAGCTAAAATAGCATTGCCAATGCCCAGCATAAGGTGTGTTTTACCGACACCAGTTCCGCCGTAGATAAATAGCGGGTTATACGAGGTACCCGGGTTTTGCACAATTGCCTGGGCCGCGGCGTAAGCTACATTATTGGATGGCCCGACCACATAATTGGCTAAGGTATATTTGGGATTTATGACAGAGGCTGTTGTCTGCTGGACAGGTTGGAAAAAATTATCTGCCTGCTCCTCTTCTGTTTTAGTTTCGGCTTCTTTCACAATAAATTCAATTTCCACCAGCTTTCCCAAAAGCTCCTCAAAAGCTTGTTTGATAACAGGTTTAAATTTTTGATCCAGGTTTTCTTTAATAAACGCAGACGGAGTACTGATGATCACCAGATTGCCCCCAATTGATTTTAATAGAGCCTTGATAAAGTAAGCCTTAAAGTTGTCCGGGCCAACTTGGGGTTTAATGAGTGTTAAAAATTTGTGCCAAAGGCGTAAGTTGTCCATAGTTTAAGTTAACGGCAGAAAATGGCAGTAGAATATTTAGGAGATCTTGACTTGTCCACAAGTGAAAATCAGTTATCCACAATTTAATCTTCTGCGGCCGGCTTAGCAATATAGGTAAACTATTAAAAACTAGATCAAGTTTTAGGGAGTTAGTCCAATAATTTTAATCCTATTGTTGAATAAGTGGCAGTAAAATGCCGTTTCTGTTTCTTTAAGCGGCTGATTGATTTAATTGCTTGATCCATATAAACAAGTATAGCAGTAGGTTCTAAATAAGGAAATCCAAAAACTACTGCACTGAATAATTTTTTACTTTTTTCTGTTTTAAGAAAATCTTTATCAAAGGTGAATATAATTCGATTTTCCTGAATAGCCAGCTTTTTGATGCTGATATCGGAAATTGTTTTGGCTGATCGTTGAATTCTTTTTACATCGTGATGTTTCTTTTGGAGATAAGAAACGAGTGTTGGAGGGAAATTTTCGTCAGCTAGTAATTTCATGCAAGGTAGTTGCGAAAGTTGCAGGATACTTGATCTTATGAGGATTTGCTTTAGCAACCAAATTGGTTGCATATTCTATGGCGACAATGACTTCGGATTTTTTAAGCTCAGGGTATTCCGCAGTAATTTCTTTTACACTCATGCCGGCTCCCAAGAAATTCATAATCAACTCCACAGAAATCCTTGTCCCCGCTATAATTGGTTTCCCGCCCAAAATCTTCGGATTTGAAACGATCATTGCTTTGGTCATATACGTATTATACTACAAGAGAAACTATTAAAAACTAGGTAGCTATTCATTTTTCCACCTTGGAAAGGATTCCTACATCCCCCTGGCAGCTTCGCCTTGAATTCTTAACGCGCGCAGTTCCTAAGTCAAAGATTTTTAAAATCTCTGCACCAATTGCAGTTTATGTGAAAGAAATGATTTCGCTGCTTTTTATTGACTGATTTGTTTTGCAAGACAAATATGGTTTAATTAAATTGATGAGAGAAAAAGGTTCTGTATATAGTTTACTAATTATAGTAGGTGTGGTGTTGCTGGTAGCGGGTTACCTAATTTATCAAAAACAGCCTGGTTTGATTCCATGGTTGGGAAGTAGGTCAGTTACAATAAACGGCCCTGCTCATACCCCTACCCCTGTTTCTACTCCGCAACCATCAAAGAGTTCCCGGGGTATTTTAAGCGATGAATGGCGGGAATATTTTATTTCCGATATATTGCCTAAATATCCGGAGTTTCAAAAGACGATTAATTCTAAAGACATTAAACGAGTGTCTCCCTTATCTTTAAAGGGGGATAACCCAGAAGCGCCTCCTTACAAAAATTGGCTAGTGGAGATAAAAACCTCGATTTCTAAATATGGCGATAATTATAATTACTATTTAGTTACTCCGGAAATACAAAAACAGTTAATAGATCCGTTAAGCTCCATGAACGAGGGCTCTGTAACTAATTGCATGGTAGAGCATATTTATACTCCTGGTAGCGAAAGAAATTTGGGTAGAGATCTTTTGGATAAAAAAGGTTACCTTGTTTTGAGCGGAGTCTGTGATCCGCGTTTCAGTGGGAATTCAGTTTCTGTCTATAAGCTTAGTGATGCAGAAAAAGTTAAACTTGAGGATACAGGTAGTTTAATAAAATCTTATCCAACCTATTTCCCTACTAAAGACAAAAAAGGGAACACCTTAGGAAGAGTAAGGGGGGTTTATGGTGTAAACAAGCCGATACTAGTCGTAGATTACGGATATTTTAAGGATGCCATTAACAAGATTGAGGAAGTACAGGACACAGCTTATTTTGATTTACAAACAGGACAACTGAAACAAGTTGTTAAATTTAATTAGTAAACCTATTATTCAAACCTTCGCAAGAGCCTATTGTATTCAGAGGCTATATTTTGTAAAATCAACACATGCCGAAGAGGACATATCAACCAAAGAAATTAAAAAGAGCGAAGAAGCATGGCTTTATGGCCAGAACCGCCACTGCCGGTGGCCGAAAAGTTTTAAAAAGAAGAAGAGCGCAAGGCAGAGTCAAACTGACAGTATAGGTACTTGCATTCGCAAGAGATTCTTCGCTTCGCTCAGAATGACAAGAGCATGCTTTCCAAAGATAAACGGCTTAATTTAAAAAAAGACTTCAAATGGGCCGCCAGTGGCAAAAAATTGGAAACCAAGCACTTAAAGCTTTTTGTTAAACCGGGTGATAATGAGTTGCCCCGGGTTGGAATAGCTGTTTCCGGTAAGTCTTTTAAAAAGGCTGTGGAGCGCAACCGGGCCAGAAGGTTAACTTCCACGGCTTTTGAAGCGTTATATTCTTCTCTTCCGGAAAGGGTAAATATATTAGTCCTTCCCAAAGCCGGCGTAACTAGTGTAAAATCATCAGATCTGCTTTTAGACTTGGAAGAAGGATTGAAAAAAGAGAAGATATTGTAGTCTTTGAGGAGAGGTTCTCCACTGCGGTCGAACGATAAGTAATTATTCTTCGAGCGAAGTCGAGAAGTACATCTGAAAAATATGAAAAATTTATTAATTACTCTATTAAATTTCTATCAAACCTATTTATCTTTTGATAAGGGCGCCTTGGCAATCTTTGCCCCGGGCGGAGCATGCAGGTATAGTCCCTCTTGTTCCGAATATACCAAAGAACAGATTAGGGAATTTGGGGTATTTAGGGGGACTTGGTTAGGGTTGAAAAGAATCTGGAGGTGCAAATGAGTGCCATAATCGGCATTTTTGATTTAATATTTTTTGCTCCCGTCGTTAATATTCTGGTACTAATTTATCAGGGTCTTTCGGCTGTTCATATCCCGGGAACATTAGGCTTTTCCATACTGATTTTGACGGTTTTAATAAGATTTTTAGTATGGCCTTTTATGACTTCTCAAATTAAAGCTACTAAAAAAATGGCCGATTTAAAGCCGCATTTAAATGCTTTAAAAGAAAAACATAAAGGTGACAAACAAGCCTTTGCCGGTGCCCAGATGGCGCTTTATAAAGAACACGGGGTCAATCCGGCCGGCGGTTGCCTGCCGGCCCTGATACAGATTCCGATTTTTATTGCGCTATACCAAGCAATTATTAATATATTACCCGGCGCGGGCGGTCACATTGATAAAATAAACTCACTATTATATTTTCCGCAATTTAAACTCCCATCTACCATAGATCCCAATTTTTTCGGTCTTAATTTAGGCGCTAAACCTTCGGAGTTTGGAAGCCTGGGGATTGGCCTGCTATTAATCCCACTTTTAACAGCGGCCTTAACTTTTGTTCAATCTAAAATGACCTTGCCGAAACCGGTTAAAACCTATCCCTCTGATTCACCGAAAGAGAAAAAAGAAAAAGAAGGTTTGGAAGAGAGTATGGGTCAGGTTCAATCTCAGATGGTGTATTTGATGCCGGTAATGATTGGCTTTTTTGCCTATCAGTTTCCGGTCGGGCTTGCAATTTATTGGAATGCATATACAATACTGGGAATAATTCAACAGCACCGGATATCCGGCTGGGGAGGATTAAGCGACATAGTCGCTAAGTTAGGAGTTCGTAGTTCATAGTTCGTAGTAATTTTTCTACTAACTAATAACTCATAACTGATTACTAATTATGGAAGAACAATTAGGTGAAGTACTGGATAACTTATTAGGCATGCTCCTTTTGGAGGGGAGCTATGACATAGAGGAGACTGAAGAGAGCTTTAATGTTTCAATAGAGACAAAGGATGCCGGCCGGTTAATCGGGGCCAGGGGTGAATCGCTGGATGGTTTGCAGCTTCTGGTGAATCAAATGGTGTCCCGGAAAATGGGAGGAGCAGGGCTTGCCCTGAGTGGAGCCGAAGGGTATAAAAGAGTGATTATTGATGTGGAGGGTTGGAGAAAACAAAAAGAAGAAGAACTGGCAAAAAGCGCCGAAAGTTGGGGTAAACAAGTTTTGGAAACCAAGCAACCCATGGATTTGGAGCCGCAATCCCCCTGGCAGAGAAGAATTGTGCACATGACAATTTCCGAGATGGATGGAGTGGAGTCTGAGAGTGCGGGTGAGGGCCGGGATCGGCATATTGTGATAAAGCCCGTTAAATAATTCTTCATGCTAAAATAGCTTGTGAGCCTTTTCTCTAAAATTTTTCAACAAACTTCCTGGCAGGTTTTGGGTAAGATTATCACTTCCCTGTCCACTTTTATTATCTTGGGGCTGGTTGCCAGAAATTACGGTAAAGAAGGCACCGGGATTTTTACTTTGGCACTCACCTATCTTTCAATGTTTTATATTTTGGCGGATTTTGGGTTTAATGCACACGTCTTGAGAAGAGTCGAGAGTCTAGAGTCAAGAGTCAAGGGGGAATGGAATAAGTTATTAGGAACAAGGATACTTTGGTCAGTTCTGCTGGTGGTGCTGGCTGTTGGAATGCTTCCCTTTTGGCCGTTTAGTACAGAGTTATTTACTAAAGCTGTCCTTTTTGGCGGTTTGACAATTATTGCTTCTTCGGTTTTTACCACCGCTAATTTAATCTTCCAAAGCAAATTAAGATACGACTTGTCAGTTTTATCTTCCGGTTTCGGTACCCTGGTTGGTTTGGCTGTTTTTGTTTTATTATCAGTTTCCGAATCCCCTATCCCGTTTTTGGTTCTCGCCCATTTTATTAGTTGGATTTTCATTGCACTGGCCGCCGTTTTCTTGATAAGAAAACTTATCCTTAATGTTATCCCGATATTCGATATGCGATACACCCTAAACTTATTTAAGGACTCCTGGCCCATTGCCGCCACTCTGGCGCTAAATGTCATCTATTTTAGAGCAGACGCTTTTATGATTGCCTATTTTAAATCAATGGCTGATGCCGGAGTTTACAATGTGGCTTACTCAGTTTTTCAATCCGCCCTGGTCCTGCCGACTTTTATTATGAACTCTTATTATCCAATGATGCTTAAAACTTTTAAGGGGGTGAAATTTGTGGTGACCGGCCTTTTAGTGTTGTCGTTTTTCGGGCCTTTAGCAACTATCTTTCTTGCGCCTGGTATTATTCAAATTTTAACCGGAGGAAACTTTGGCGGTTCGGTAACATCACTGCAAATTCTATCTTTAGGTTTTCCGGCTTTTTTTGTGTCATCCCTTTTGATGTGGATTTTGGTTGCCACGGGGCGGTATAAGAGTATGTTTCTCATTTACACATCCGGGTTGATTTTAAACCTGATTTTAAACTTTGTTTATATTCCCAAATATTCTTATATCGGCGCTTCCTGGACTACGGTAATCTCTGAGTATTTCATTTTGGGGATGCAGGTTGTAGTATTATTGTTTGTTAAAGTAAACAGACGATAGACGATAGAAAGTGGATGATAGATTCTTGAAGATAGATGGTGGATGGTAGAAATTATCTATTTTCAATCCACCATTTTCAAAATACTATCTTCTATATTCCATCATCTATTGTCATGTATCTATGAAACTAATTATTTTTACAGACGGAGCTTCCCGCGGCAACCCCGGTCATGCCAGCTACGGTTTTACTATTTCTGACGGGAATAAAAAACTGCTTTATGAAGAAGGCAAATATATTGGTATTACCACCAATAACGTAGCCGAATATACTGCAGTTTTAGAGGCCCTAAAATATATTAAGAGGAGGTATGGCAGCCAAGCCTTACAAATAGAACTTTATGCGGATTCCAAGCTGGTTATAGAACAATTATCCGGTCGGTTTAAAATGAAAAGCCCGCACCTTAAACCAATTTTTGAACAAATTAAAATCCTGGCAATGGAACTGGGCGGAGTGGTTCATACTCATATTCCGAGAGAACAAAATAGTGATGCCGACAGGTTGGCAAACCTCGCCCTCGATTCCCGCTAATTATTTATCCCGTGTGACATAGATTGTCCCGTTTGAGCACTCTTGCAATTTGTATTTAGCGTGCTACGATTTACGCGTGGACGAAATTAGTGACTCTATCAATAATAAAACTAGTATTTCGCTTTCGCGAAACAAGCCTGTTGCTTTAGTTGTGGGAGCAGCGGGTTTTTTGGGCTCGCATCTGGTTGATCAACTGCTCGATAAAGGAATACAGGTAATCGGAGTAGATGATCTGTCAAACGGAAAAAAGCAAAATCTGCAAGATGCTGCGGGAGACAAGAATCTGCATTTCTTGATTGAGTCCCCGGATGGTTTGGAATTGGAGTTATCAAGACTGGACTATTTATTTATATTGCCTTCAGAGAACTGGAATTTGCAGAAAATTCTGGATCTTTTTAGTAAGACTAAGTGCCGATGCCTTTTATTCTCCTCGATTGAGCTTTATGAAAACGGAGCAGACCTTCGTTGGTTAAAAGAAGCGGAAAAGAAATTGGCCAGGTGTGCAGATAGAAATCATTTAAATGCGCGGGTTTTGCGGTTGGGTCCGGTTTACGGACCCAGGATGGATTTTAAAGTTGATGACCCCATGATCAGACTAATTGCCCAGGCGCTAAAAGGAGATTTGCAAAAAGATGTTTCCCTGGAGTTTTCCTCAAGGGCGCTTTATGTTTCAGACGCTGTTGACTTAGGTATAAGAACAATATTTGCCGGGAGTACCGCCCAAAAGATATTTGACGGAGTATTGCCTGACCCACTGAAAGTTGCGGAGATAAAACAAGTCTTGCTTGATCCGGTCTGGTATGAACAAAAGGATTTTATTCCGTCTGAGCTGCCGCCCTGGCCCACCCCGAATCTGGAGAAGACGATCAGGACGCTAAGTTGGCACCCAAACATAAAACTAGTGGCCTGTTTAAGAAAAACTCTTGAATATTTGAAAGAAAATGAGGTTGAGATACCTGAACCGGAAGATGGTCCGGTGGCCGGCGGATCGAAGACGGATGAAAAAGAGAGCGCTAAGTGGGATGAGGCCAGGAAGGAGAGTTTGGAGGCATTCAAACGGAGCGGAGCCGATAGGGACAGGGTAGAAACAAAGAAGGGGAGATGGCGACTTAAATTTCCAGTCTCTTTTTCCAGGACGTATATGCTGTTTTTGTTGGCCTTAGTCACATACGCTTTAATTTGGCCGGCCTTGCTTTTCGGATGGGGGATTTTTACCTTTGATATAAAGTTCAATCAGGGACTAAAAAATTTACAAAAAGGGGAGTTTGAACAAAGTTTAGCAGACTTTAAACGAGCAAATGACGGTTTAACGGAAGTACAATCTATTTATAACAACCTGGAGCCGGTTCGCCGGATCAATATTTTCAGAAAACAATTTGAGACTATTGACAGGCTACTTAACCTATCGTCGCTTTCCGTATCCGCTTCCAGGAATACGATTCTCGGCATTCAGGCGTTAATTAAAAGTATAAAAGCAGTGACCGGAGAGATTGCAGATTCACCGGCAGAGTATCTTAGCAATGCTCAAGTCGAACTAAATTCAGCTCAGGAGGATCTATCTAAAGCGGAAGCGATCCTGAAAAACAGCAATTTAGAAAGGGGACTGCCGGGAATTCTTGCAGAGAAAGTCAATAAGATTTCCGGGCAAGTATCCGACTCACGAAAACTGGTCAGTAAGGCATATTCCGCCAGTATTTTATTTCCTAAGCTGGTGGCAGTGGATGGGGTAAGAAATTATCTGGTATTACTGCAGAACAATACAGAGCTCCGTCCCACAGGGGGATTTATCGGCTCCTTTGCCAAAGTCACTTTTGAGGAAGGAAAATTAAAAAAATTAAACGTTAATGATATCTATACCATAGACGGACAACTGGCTGTTCATGTTGAGCCGCCGAAGGAGATTAAAGAAGATTTGGGTCAGAAAGATTTCTTTTTGCGGGATAGTAATTGGGAGCCTGATTTTCCGGCCGCCGCCAAGCAGGCCCAGTGGTTTTATACCAAGGAAACAGGCGAGCGGATAGAAGGGGTAGTGGCTTTGGATGTTTCGGCTCTTGAGCATTTATTGGCAAACACCGGACCGGTAGACCTGCCTGATTATCAGGAAAAAATTACCGCGGAAAACATTTTTGAAAAAACGGTCGCCCATGCGGACTTAAGTTTTTCACCCGGTTCCCAAGCAAAGAAAAGTTTTTTGACAACTCTAACAAGCGGAGCGATGGAGAGGATTTTCTTCCTGCCGCAAAATAATTGGCCGGAAATTTTGACAGCACTGGGCAAATTGTTAGACGAAAAACATATCAGTGTTTATTTAAACGATCCCAAACTTTTTTCTTTTATAGTTTCCCAAAACTGGATGCACACAATGCCCGTCCAAACAGAGCAGAATAAAAATAGGGATTTTTTAAGCGTGGTTGAAGCCAACCTGGGAGCTAACAAAGCAAATTACTATCTGGACAGAAGCTACAATCTGGAAACGGTAGCGGGGAAGTCGGGAGAGATAAAACACAGATTGCGGATCAGTTATTTAAACAGAAGCCCGTCGGAAACTTTCCCCGGGGGAAAGTATAAAAACAGAATACGCCTTTATTTGCCGTTTGGTACTCAGCTGACCAGGGCGTTGTGGGGGGAGACTGATATCACTAAAGCGGTCAGCAGTTTTACGGATTACGGCCGGACAGGCTATTCGGTACTTTTAGAGCTTTTGCCAAAGGAGCAGAAAACTTTAGTGGTGGATTACGCAGTACCGCTAAAATTGGAGTTTCAAAACGGAGTTGCTCTCTACAGGCTGGATATTATCAAACAGGCAGGCACAGATAAAGATCCTTTGCAATGGACTGTTACACACCCAATTAATTACAAAGTAATCTCACCGCAGGTTAAACAAACAGGACCTCAGGAACAAAAAGTTTCTACAGACCTGTCAGTCGACAGGAGTTTTGAGGTAGAATTTAGGAAATAGATGGTAGTTCTCGACAAGCTCGAACAATAATTATTATATTCTTCGACCGAGCGAAGCGAGTGGAGAAGTACATTTTTATGATAGACTAAATAAATGGCGAATTTAGGTTTTTTGGCTGCCTTGGGAGCTGCACTGGCTTGGGGGTCATACATGGTCCCTTTTAAAAAATCCCGCAATTCGAATTTAACCCAATTTCAAGCCTTAATGGCGGCGGGGATTGGTTTTTCCGGTCTGCTGATTTCTTTGGTGTTGGGCTTTCCTTTAAGCTTTAATTTGTATGGGCTGGCCAGCGGAGTTTTATGGGCAACTGCCAATATGGTAGCTTTGATAGCTATCTCCAGCCTGGGACTTGCCCGAGCTGTACCGGTAATTTCCTCATTAATTATAGTTTCATCTTTTCTATGGGGAGCGCTAATTTTTAATGAGCTGACGTCAGGATTACTAGTTGGCTTTTCAGGGATTGGACTAATTATATTCGGAGTCATCTTAATCAGCGCGATTGGTAATACCGGAAGTAAAAATATTAAAAAAGGATTATTGGCCACAGTTTTAGCCGGGGTGATTTGGGGCAGCCAGTGGGTTCCTTTAAAGATGGGTAATACTAATGCCCTTAATTTATTTTTTCCGGTTTGTTTTGGGATATTCTTTTCCGGCTTAATTTTTTTTGTAGTCAAAAGAACAGAATTTAAAAGAGAAGCTATTGCTGAAAGCTTGTTAAGCGGATTGGTTTGGAACGTAGGTAATTTATTATCACTCATCTCACTTTCAATAATTGGTTCGTCAAAAATGGGGCCAATCAGTCAAGTGGCAACACTAGTGGCAGTGCTCTGGGGGCTGTTTTATTTTAAAGAAGTGACTAATAAGAAAGCCAGGATACAGGTTTTAATAGGAGCGGTGATACTTTTGGCTGGGGTAGCTACCTTGGCTTTTGCTTGAGTATTGCCTAGTGAGCCCAAATGTGGTAAATTGACACTTCGCGTATAATATCAAAATGCAAAGTGTCATCCTGAGGAACGAAGTGACGAAGGATCTAGATCGGAATGTAATAGATTGATTCGCTTCATCCGCAATGACAGGAAAATATTATGGACAGATTAAGTTTGCAAGCCGAAGAAAGAATTATCTTAGGTAAAAAAGTTAAAAATCTGAGGAAGGACGGAAAACTGCCGGGCCATGTTTTTGGTAAGGGTTTAGAAACCGAACATGTCTCAGTGGACGGCAAGACCTTCCTGCAAATTTTTAAAGAAGCAGGGGAGACCGGAGTAATTGATCTGAAGATAAGCAAGCTTGCTGCTGACGCAGTTGATGCAGAAAAAGTCCGTCCGGTAATGGTCAGGGGAATACAGTATAATCCGGTTTCCGGGGAGCCGGTCCACATTGATTTTTACCAGGTTAATCTGACCCAAAAAGTTAAAGTGCCGGTGCCGCTGGTATTAATAGGAGAGCAACCGGAATCAGTCCACTTGGGCGAAACAATTGTTTTGCAAACATTGAATGAGGTACAGGTTGAAGCTTTACCGACAGACTTGGTAGAAAATATTGAAGTTGATATTACCCCGCTCAAGAATATTGATGATGCGATTACAGTGGGCCAGTTAAGCTACGACAGAAGCAAGTTGACAATTGATGCCGCCGAGGAAGATATTGTGGTAAAACTTGCTCCGGCTGTGACTGCTGAGATGGAGAAATTACTTGAGGAACAGGCCGCAGAGACTGCCGAAGCCGCCGCGGAAACTGAAGCAGGCGCAGAGAAAGCTGAAGAAGCGGCTGAAGGTGAGGCTGCTGAGGGTGAGACTCCCGCCTCCGCTGAAGCTACGGCGGGCAAGCCGGCAGAAGGTGAACAACCACAAAAAGAAGCTGAAAAAGGCGGAGAAGAACCTCAAAAATAATAATCTGCGGATAATATGCGTTAATTTTGCGTTTATTGAATTAGTAGATAGTAGTTTGTAGCTGGTAGCTTGGGTCAGACAAGTCTTTAACCACTATTTTTAATACTTCTTATTAGGTCATTCAGTAGCTTCTGCACTAGAACAGTTTGTTCGGCAATACCATCAAATGATTTAGGATCGATGTAATTTAAGTCATTCGCAATTAGTAGTTGGTTTTGTAGTTCAGTTAATGATCCTAAAGCCATTTGGTGTCCTTCGCGCCACACATTTAAGTCGGTAAATGATCTTATCATTTTTAACCTTACTACTAACTACCAGCTACTTACTACTTATTGATGGCCAGTCTGTGGTCATGATACTTTTCTTGACATGGGGTAACTTCTGCCAGAGGTCTTCTGTTAAAAATGGCATAAATGGGTGCAATAACTCCAAAGATGTTTTAAGAACATATTCCAAAACCGGCTGGGCTTCGGCGCGCCTGGATTTAGTAGATTCAATGTATTTATCGGCAAAATCGTGCCAGATGAATTCATAAAGAGCTTCAGTAGCCAAATGTAGTTGAAAACTTTCCAGGTTTTTGGTGACGGATTTTATTGTTTTGTCTAATTCTTCCAGAATCTGTTTATCCTCAGGATGAGAACTGTCATTCTGGGGAGCGTTAGCGACTCCAGAATCTAGAGTAGGATTCTGGTCTTCGCCAGAATGACGTGTTGTGTCTTCCGGCTTTAGTTCAATAATGAATCTATAAATGTTGCGAATTTTCGTGCCGAAGTTACGGAAGTTTTTGCAACGTTCGTCCATTAGTTGCCGTGAAGTCCGGCCGTCCCGCCCGGGGATGGAATAGCCGTATAGCGCCATCCGGGAGGCATCAACGCCCCACTGGGCAACCAAATCATAAGGATTAATTCCGTTTCCTAGTGATTTGGAGAATTTTCTGCCTTGAAGATCCCGCAGCATGCCATGAAAGAACATATTTTTAAAAGGAATCTCATCTTTAAACCAAAGACTCAGCATAATCATCCGGGCAATCCAGAGAAACTTGATTTCCGGGGCTGAAGTTTCAAAGTCCCAGGGGAAGTATTTTTTAAGTTCTTTGGACTCAGAGGGCCAACCTAATGTAGCCATTGGCCAAAGCCCGGAGGAAAACCAGGTATCCAAAACCTGGTCATCTTGCACCCAGTATTTTTGCCCGCAGGTTTGACAGGTTTTACCGGGTTCTTCCAGTGAAATGACCATATCGCGGTCTTTACCTACCAAATGATTGGGGTTGCAATGCTCACAGTACCAAACCGGAATACGGTGTCCCCACCAAAGGGAGCGGGAGATTGACCAATCATGGATTTCTTTTAGCCAGTCGGAGAGGATTTTCCGGTAGTTTTTGGGTAAGAAATTAACTCGGTCCAGATTATTTAAAGCCTTCTCCGCAAGAGGCTTCATTTTAACAAACCACTCCTCGGAAATAATCGGCTCTATCACTGTTTTGCACCGTTCGCAAACCGGCACTGAATGTTTATAATCTTCAACTTTTACCAAAATGCCTTTTTCTTTTAGTTCCGGCAACATAGCTTCCCTGGCTTCTAAAACTTTCATCCCGGCGTACTTGCCGGCGATTTCAGTTAGCCGACCCTTCTTATCAATTACCTGGATAATTGGAAGACTATGTCTTTTACCAATTTCATAATCGGTAAAATCGTGGGCCGGGGTAACTTTAATCACACCGGTGCCGAACTTGGGGTCCACTGCCTCGTCTGCAATTACTTTCATTTTCTTTGGTCCGCTTAAAGTTTGGATTTCAAACTCCTGACCTACATACTTTGTATATCGCTTATCTTTGGGGTTAACTGCCATGGCTGTGTCGCCGAATTTTGTTTCCGGGCGGGAGGTGGCCAGTGTAAACGGGCCGTACTTAAGGTAGTAGAGCTTTTCTGTCCGTTCCTGATACTCCATCTCCAAGTCTTCAATGGCGGTAGCATCCTTCGGACACCATTGGACAATGTAGGCCCCTTTATAGAGCAAATCCTGATCCCAGAAGGTTTGAAATTCGGCAAGAACCGCCTGTTGGATTTTCGGATCCATGGTAAAAACTTCTTTTGACCAATCTGCCGAGATACCCATTAAGGTCCAGGTTTTGTGAAAGGAATTGTACATTTCTTCTTTAAATTTCCAGGCTCTTTTTAGCCACTCGTCCCGACCCAGCTCTCGTTTTGACAACCCCTCTTTTTCCAGAGCTTTGTTAAAAGTGCCCTCAAAGAGAATGCCGGCGTGATCCACCCCTGGCAGGAGCAATACATCAAACCCCTGCATTCTTTTAAAACGGGCAACGGCGTCCATGATAGAGTGTTGCATGGCATGGCCTACGTGCAGTTCCCCGTTAACGTTGGGAGGGGGCATGAGGAGGGAGTAGGATTTTTTACCTGAGTCAGGATCAGCCTTAAAAAGCCCCTCTTTCACCCAGAAATCATACAGCGAAGTCTCGTCCATGGAGTAAGTATATGGCTTACAGTCTCCTAGGTCAATCCAGGCTTAAGAAGCGGAAAAGCTGAGTGGGACTATTTCTGCTCTTGAGCATCTAAAATAGTGACAAGTCATCGCTATATTGCTTGCCCGGCCGATTACAATTAAGATCGAATTTCGAGGATCATGAGAAACCTCTACAATACTTGTTATTGCTATTTGAGGGGAATTTTGTGATCTGTGAATTCTCGCTTCGGCTGGAGGTAAAACAATACCTACCAGTAATCCTTCCGAAGTAAGCGGGATTTTCTCCGTTGTATCTACAGATTGTAAAGAACTAAAAGAACGTTCTTTCATAAAAAAACCTCCCATATGGGAGGTCTCAAGTGCTTTTGGGATTTAAGCCAAACTACACAAAAAAACCTCCTTTATCAGGAGTAGTCATTAAAGGACAACAACTTACAGATAATTTACTCATTGATGGAATGATATTTTGTTATGGAAGATTTGTCAAGCGCAAGCTACAAAGATAGGTTAGGGTTAGCTTGGAGGGTTAAGGGGTCAACGGGCTGATTGTTAAAAAAAGCAGCTGCAGCGATCATGGCTGCATTGTCAGTACATAAATTTGCACTGGGAATATGTAGATTAATTTCTGCCTCCGAAGGAGGGGTGTGCCATTTCAAATTTCTAATTTCTAATTTCAAATCAGAAGCTAACTTCTGATTTGCGGCCACACCGCCGGCGACTATTATTTCTTTAACCTTATATTTTTGTGCGGCTTTAAGCGTTTTAGCGATCAGTACATCAATAATGGCTTGTTCTATGGAAGCCGCTAAATCCTGGATGGTATTTCGGTCGGCACTCCCGCTCACTTGCTCACTAACGCAAGCGTCCTGCGGTCGCCTTAGGCGACCTCGGATACGCTCGCCTTTGGCGAGTCTAGAGTTCGCTGCGTTCGGGGACAGCGCTCCCTCATTTTTCAAAAGATTCGAAACTGCAGTTTTTAAGCCGGAAAAAGAAAAATCAAAATCTTTACTATTAATCATAGGCCGGGGCAGGTTGAACCTCAAGGTGTCGCCTTGCAAGGCTAATTTAGCAATCTCCGGGCCGCCGGGGTATGGCAAATTAAGCAGCCGGGCGCATTTGTCAAAGCATTCCCCGGCCGCATCGTCCCGGGTGCCGCCGAGGTATTCATATTTGCCGTGATCTTTGAATAGAACTAAGTCAGTGTGCCCGCCGGAGACGAGCAGACCAAGACAGGGGAAAGTCGGTTCCTTGAAACTGTCATTGCGAGGAGCCGTAGGCGACGCGGCAATCTTTATTAAGTCTTGAGATTCCTCACTGACGCTCGGAATGACGAAGGGAGAAATCCAGTTTGCATAAAAGTGGCCGAGGAGATGATTTACAGGGATTAAAGGTTTCTTCCAGACAGTGGCCAGGGTTTTGGCAGTTTCTACCCCTACTAATAGTGAGCCGATCAGTCCCGGGCCATAGGTGACGGCAATAGCATCGATCGCTGGAGGATGGATGATGGAAGATGGAAGATGGTGTTTTGAGGATGGAGGATAGAGATTGGATTGAACAAGAGCTTCCCGGATAACAGGAATAATGGATTTTATCTGTTCTCTGGCAGCTTGTTCCGGGATGACGCCGCCGTATTTAGCCTGCAGAGCAGCTGAGGAGGCTATAACATTGGATAAAATAGTTACCCCTTTGTCCGTCGAAGGCTTGCCGGAGGCGGATATTTTCACCACAGCAGCCGCTGTTTCATCGCAAGATGTTTCGATACCCAGTATAATCATGAAGTTATTTTAACAGAGTGCTCTTTTAGCCATTTGGAAATTTGTTCAACAGTATAATCTTCATCATGTGCTTTTCTGATAAACTTGACTGCCTCTTTTCTTTTAAATTCCACATTCCATTTATTGCGCTCCAAAAATGTAATAGCAGAAAATAGCGAGGTTCTTTTATTGCCATCTAAGAAAGGATGGTTGTTAATTATGGAGTGTAATAATGCGGCAGCTTTATCAAAAATGGATTTGTAGGCATCTTGGAATCCGACTGACATTTGAGGTCTGCCTATAGCTGATCTAAGTAATGTTAAATCTCTCACACCATGGATGCCACCAAACTCCGAAACCATCTCTTCGTTGATAGCAATTACCTCTGCCTCAGATAAATAGTGGATTACGTTTTTCACTGAAAAAGGAAAGCTTTGCTTATATTCTTGCCAGATCTTGCCATACTCCAGCATATTTTTTGGATAGTTTTTTGATAATTCTTGCTACTTCAGGGTCGATATCGGTAGGTTTTTTAGTCCTCTTTTCATGAACCAAAAGCAGGCCTTCATTTGTCTCTTTCCACTCTATTTGTGATCCGTCCCTAATGCTTAATTGGTGGGCGTATGCTTTGGGGACTGTGACAGCTAATGAATTACCATTCTTAAATACTTTTCTCATAGTACTATTATACCATATTTATACTGACATTGTACTGACATTTTTAGAATGGTAGAATGAAGTAATGATCCCCAAGCAAAAACAGGAATATATCAAAGATGCACTGTGGGTTTCCTACACAGCTTTAAAAGATTTTCTAAGATGCCCCCGGGCATATTATCTTAAAAACAGATACCGGGATCCCAAAACCGGCAACAGATTACAAATTGCCTCGGCTCCGATGACTTTAGGTTCTCTGGTGCATGATGCCATCAAGTGGTATTTACAGACTAACCGGACAGCCGGTTTGGACGCTGTGATTGCGCAATATAAAAACCACTGGTTAAAGTACCGCGGCAAAAAAGGCGGGTTTTCCTCCCGCGAAGAGGAGGCGGATTTTGGCAAGCGGGGACTAAAGATGCTGGATAACTTTATGGCAAATGCCAAGCGGTTGGAGCCGAATGCGCCGGTGTTTGACTTTTTAAAGTATAAATTGGATGAAAAGATAGTTTTAAACGGCAAGTTGGATTTTGTGGGGGAGCTGCCGGATAAGAGCTTGCATGTATTGGATTTTAAAACCGGCGCAAAAGAAGAAGAGGATTCTACGCAACTTCACACTTATGCCATTCTGGCAGAGTCAAATCTTCAAAAACCCGTCTCCAAAATCAGCTATTGGTATCTGGACCGAGAATCTACCCCGAAAGAGGCAGTGTTGGACGGGTTGGAAGAAAGACTGGCGTGGCTTAAGGATAAAGCCCTACAGATTAAACAGGCGATAGAGGAGAATGATTGGGTTTGTATTAAGGGGGGGCCGCCGGTTGGCGAATTATGCAGTGACTGCAAAAATTATCAGGCAATTATTGACGGCAAAGGTGAATTCCAATTTTCGGATGCGGCTTTCAAAAAGGATGTATACTTTTTAGACCTAACTAAATTAGTTTAATTTCTGCCAGGGTGTTGTGGGTATGTAGCCCTCCTTCTGGGACCGATTCAAAAAGCTTAATGGAGGTAATTTGTATCGGAGTGAAGTTGCTCTGCATCATTTCTTCCAATCGAACCTCGAGATTTCTGTCAATTTGGAAGCTGTGATTTAGTTTGGCAACAGAGATATGGGGAACAAAGCGCCGCTCATCTACCGGCAGACGCAGCGCTTGCAAATCATCTTTAATCCGTTCGCGGATGATGTGTATTTTATCAATATCACCCTTTACTCCAACCCAGAGTACCTCCGGATGATGAATTTGCGGAAAGCCGTCAATATAGGCCGGAGTAACTTCAAAGGTGGGAATGTCGTTTGTTGAGCTGGTAATAACAGTGATTAAATTTTCCTTTAACCCCTCATCTTGTTCTCCTACAAAGGCTAAAGTCAGGTGGATTTTATCTACATTGGTTAGTTTTGCCTGAGGAATTAATGTATGCAATCTATACTGAATAGATTGAAACTCCGCAATATTCTCACTTGGTATTTCAAGAGCCACGAAGAATCTCATAAATATAATTGACATTCATATAATAATCGGTTAGTCTAATAAATACAATTTAATATTTAATCAAGAGTGATGGCCTCTTTCGCTAAAGCTTCAAAGGCTAAAGGGAGAGATAGAGAATTGGCTCGAAACCATCCAGCAACCGAACTTTTAGTCACGGTGCTACACCCAAACCCTTTAGGGGGAGGATTAGTCCTTAAGTGAAATCAAAGGAAAACTAGTTTAATCCCGCTATGGCGGGATTTTTTTATGGAAAGGAGGTGAATATTGTGGCAATTACAAAAGAAGCAATCGGAACAATTGTAAATTTTTGTCTTCCTGATATATATGGTGAAGTGTTGTCACCTCGGCAGGTTTATTTAGGCGAAACCGGTGGCTACGGCATATTTTTTGGCAGAGTCTCTTATCAACTAAGAGTTCAAGAGCTTGATGGCGAGCCATTAATTCCAAAGTGGACAAAACAGCCAATTGTAGCTTTAGTAAAGAGAGACCAGGTGACCACCCTAGCTTATGCTATTGATGTGAGGAATTTAGAAGAACCATTAGCTGCAGCCGTAGCAGAACGACTTAGTTTATGGAATAGTCTTACTTGGCCGGAGGAGTTCTAAGTTCCTTCGTTCCAGGAAGCGAGGTATTTTTTCTGGTCTTCTGTCAGAGAATCGATGGAAATGCCCAGTGATTCCAATTTTAGTTTGGCAATCATATCATCCAGCTCTAGCGGCACGGTATAAACACCGGTTTTTAACTTACCGCGGTTTTGCACCAAAAACTCGGCCGCCAAAGCTTGATTAGCAAAGGACATATCCATTACATCAGGCGGGTGGCCTTCGGCTGAGGCTAAATTAATTAACCGGCCTTCGGCCAATACAAAAATCTTTTTGCCGCCATCAATAGTAATCTCTTCCAGGTGATCCCGCAGTAGGCGTTTATTTTTGGCTATCTTGAGCAGTCCTTCGTAGTCAAATTCGACATTAAAATGCCCGGTGTTAGAGACAACAGTACCATCCTTCATTTTTTTGAAGTGTTCCACAGTGATAACTGATTTATTACCGGTGGCGGTGCAGATAATGTCTGCGACTTTGATAGCTTCAGCAATCGGCATGACATCAAATCCATCCATGGTGGCCTCCAGCGCTTTTAAGGGATTAACTTCGGTAACGATGACCAGCGTGCCCATACCCCGGGCCCGTTGCGCCAAGCCTCTGCCGCACCAGCCATAACCCACTACCACAAACTTTTTGCCGGCCAAAAGCACATTAGTGGCCCGGATGATTCCGTCAATGGTGGATTGTCCGGTACCGTAGCGGTTGTCAAACATGTGCTTGGTGTTACTGTCATTGACGGCAATAACCGGAATCTGTAGAGTGCCATCTTTGAGCATGGCCCGCAGTCTAATCACCCCGGTGGTGGTTTCCTCGGAGGAGCCGATGACGTCTTTGAGTTGAGATTTGCGTTCGGTATGGAGTAGCGTTACCAAATCTGCTCCGTCATCCATAGTAATTTGCGGGTTAAAATCCATGACAGTGTTTAAGTGTTTGTAATAGGTATCTTTGTCCTCGCCTTTGATGGCGAAAGTGGGAATACCGTAATCTATGGCCAGCGAGGCGGCTACCTCATCTTGCGTGGACAGGGGATTGGAAGCACAAAGAGCCAGGTTGGCTCCCCCTTCTTTTAGGGCAATCATTAAATTAGCGGTTTCGGAAGTGACGTGCAGACAAGCTCCCAGTGTAATGCCTTTTAATGGTTTTTCTTTAGCAAACCGCTTTTTAATTAGTTCCAAAACTTTCATTTGGGACCCGGCCCACTCGATTCTGAGTTTGCCCTTAGGAGCAAGTCTAATATCTTTTACATCGTGCTTAATCATGGTTTGTTCCTCTGTCATTCCTGCGAAAGCAGGAATCTATATAAATAAGCAAAGCTTGCGATCCTTCGGATCTAAATTATTTTATGGATCCCGTTGTCTCCTGACACGTGTTATCTAGTACGGGATGACGCTTTATTACGAAAGCGTCAGTTCTTCCTCAAAATTACTTTTGTATCTCTCACAAAATTCCCGGACAGTAAAACTGTGATTAGTTGTACCATATTTTTCTATCGCGTAACAAGACGCAACTCCGCCCATTTGTCCGCAGATTTGCAGGTCCAACTCTTTAGTAAAACCGGCCAAAAAGCCGGCCCGGTAAGCATCCCCGGCGCCGGTCGGATCCAGCACCTGGTTTGGTTTGGCGGCCGGGATTTGTAAATTTTGGTCCTGTGTTTGGATGATAGAACCTTTTTCACCCAAAGTGGTGATCAGGATTTTAACCTGTTCCAGCAGCCCCTTATCATCCAGCATCAACTTTTCTTTGAGTAAACTGATTTCATAATCATTGCCGATTAAAATCTCGGCACCACTTAACATATCTTTTAAGTCTCCGGGAGAGAGAGCCGGCAGCTGCATGCCGGGATCTAACATATAAGGAATCTTTAATTGCTGAGCTTCTTGACATAATTTGATCATAGCCGCCGGGTTATTGGGAGAAATTACCGCGAAATCTGTTTTTGCATCTTTTAAAGATAGCCTGTCAGCGTACTCCATTGCCCCCGGGTAAAAGGCGGTGATTTGATTATCTGCCTTATCCGTCATAATAAAAGCGGAAGAAGTTAAGTTGTTATCAATGGTTTGAATCCCGGAAATGTCCACTCCGGCATCTTGCAAAAATTTGGCATAATCCAAAAAATCCGCCCCTACTACCCCGGCTATTTCCACCGGAGTATCGAGTAATCCTAAATTGTAGGCAATATTGCCGGCAGTACCGCCTTTTTGTTTGGTTAAAGTGTTGACTAAAAAGGATAAATTAATCTGGTGGATTTTATCCGGCATGATGTGATCGGAGAATTTTCCTGGAAAATCCATAATATGATCAAAAGCCAGTGAGCCGGTTACTGTAATCATTGTTATAAGTATATATAATTCCAAAAAAGTAAGCTAGATTGAGATTATTCTTCGAGCGAAGTCGAGAAGTTACCTGAAAAATATTAATGATTTTTTCTTCACACTTTTGAATACAGAATTGGGAAGAAATACAAACGCGCGCAGTTCCTAGTCAAAGATGAGAAAAAAAGTATAGAATTTAAAGTTTGAGATGATATAATTTTAGGTATGGGTATAACATTTCATCCACCTAGTTTCAGGCAATTTTTAGGTAGTCCTCAAGAGAAGAATAGGTTAGGAAGTCGTGAAGGAGTGGCTTTTATCGGGGAAAACTTAGCCGATTTGCCGAGAAGCGATTGGTTTGCGGAAGGCAAACTACTTGAAGTATGTGCTGAAGCAACAGAATACTCAAAATTAAATCCGGAAGCAAGAATTCTAGTTTTAGAAGTAACTTGTGGTGCAGATTATGCGATAAAAAGACCACGAGAAGGTTTTGGCGGTAAAGAAAGAAGATAGTCCTTTTAAGATATAAGTAATCCTCAAAGGTTGCAGGCAGAACTTTTAATTTTCCGGCGAAAGACGCAATTTGCACTGAACACAGTCGAAGTGCTTGCCCTGAGTTTACCGAAAAGGTAAAATTTCTGCAGCATGTCTACAGTTAAAACTAAGATTAGCCCGGAAGAGGTGGTGACCTTTTTGAGGAAAAATGTTTACTCCAGTATATCTACAGTAGAGTTTCTAAAAGGAGGAGAGTTGTCTCAAGCTTGCGCATTTTCTACACATAAAGGAGATTTTGTCATTAGGATTAATAAAGATAAATATACTTATGAAAAAGATAAGTATGCTTTTGCGAGTTTTGCCGGTGCCGGCATTCCCGTTCCGGAGGTATTGGAAATTGGTAAATTTAATGAACAGTTGTTTTATGCTATTTCAAAAAAAGCTGTGGGCAAAACCTTTGATCTACTGGATAAAGAAACTGCCATTAAACTTCTTTCGCAACTCATAAACACGTTAAACGAAATTCACTCTATAAAATTGGATGATGGCAAATATGGATACTGGGATAGTTTTGGAAAAGCAGAGATTGTCAGCTGGAAGGAATTTATACTGCACAGAGACGATAAGTTTGTGAATGCCCATCCAGACGATGATTTTATAAAGAAGCTGCACCAATCAGTTCGGGATCTTGGCGAATATTTGCCGGAGGACAGATATTTAGTTCATGGCGATTTTGGCTTCAATAATTTAGTCGCAGATGGGGAAACTATTACCGGAGTTTTGGATTGGGGAGAGTCTGTTTATGGTGATTTTATGTATGACGTGGCCTGGCTTACTTTCTGGCCTTCAGAAGTGCCTTTTGTAGATATCTTTAAAGAACATTATAAAAAGAATAATAAGAAAGTGAAAAATTTTGAGGAAAGATTAAGATGTTATCTATTGCAAATAGGACTCGGCTCCCTAGGTTTTTTTGCTAAATCTGAGCAGGAAGATGATTATAATTGGACTAAAGATAAACTGCTTGGAATGATAAACCGCACTCCCTAAAAGATACAGGCAGATGCTTGCCCTGAGTTTATCGAAGGGGTAGAATTTGTTTCGTATGGAAGCTGAAAGTGTTATTGAGTTATATAATCTTCTCCAATCAAATGGGATTGAAGTTTGGATTGATGGTGGTTGGGGAATTGATGCGTTGCTTGGAAAGCAAACACGCCCGCATAAAGATTTGGATATAGCCATAAATCATAAAGACAAACCAAAACTCCGTAAACTACTCGAAGAAAGAGGATATAAAGACATAGCCCGAGATGACACAAGCGATTGGAACTTTGTTTTAGGTGACGGAGAGCGGGAGATAGATGTTCACACTTTTGTGTTTGACGAAAAGGGCAATAATATATACGGAGCAGCATACCCAAAGCAGTCACTTACCGGAACAGGAGCGATTAACGGAGAATCCGTAAAGTGTATTCCTCCCGAATGGGTAGTTAAGTTCCATGCTGGCGCTAAATATGAACCTAAGGCAAAAGACATCCAGGATGTAAATGCCGTATGTGATAAATTTGGCCTAAAACCACCAGAAAATTATAAAAGATCCTAAAATTTGCCAATTTGTTCCTTGCTTTTTAGCCTCAGAAATACTATAAAATCTGTGAGCACCCTTTTTTACTAATTTGCAAATTATTGCCAGCTATTGACCAATTACGTGGTAAACCTATAGTTTGCCTTTTATCCTCTAAATCGCTATAATAGTCAGTATGTTTATTGGCTACTCCCCTGAGAGAAGTGAGTTAACAGAGAAACTATCAGCCCGCCGGAATATATTACTGCATGCTGGTGGAGACAGAGTTGATGCTTTTGACGAGATCGGGAAGATGCCCGGAATGGAAGTTATTGAGCGTTTTGATTCGGCAAATAGTCATTATTTTGATTGCCGGGATTATGTTTTTGGCCGAAGAAGAAGGGAAAAATGGTATGACCCCCGCAGTGACGCCTTAGAAGAAACAATGTTGGGACATCCGGCTAACTTTTTAATCTCTCAAGGCTATAATCATACAGAAACTCCCCTTAGTGGTGATGTAGCAGTCTATATTCATAATCCTTCATGGTATCCAGGTCCCAGAGCTGCCCATTGGGGTATTTATGATCAGGGAAAAGTTATTTCAAAATTTGGTGCAGGACATGTTTATCGCCATAGCTTTGATCTCGTCCCCAACTTTTATGGGAATAGGGTTTTATTCTTCCATCCCCCCACTCCCAGGAGGATGAAAATCTGGGCTTGGTTTAGGAGGCTATTGGATTAAATTTTCAAATAAGCAGGTAGAGCTTTTAATTTTCCGGCGAAAAGGGCAAGATTTGCAAGATCTGGTTGAATTCTCTTACAAATCACTGACTTGACCTTAAAAGCTTGCTAAGTTATAATTAATACATAAACGCCTCACCTAGTGCGCAAGCCCGGTGAGGTTTTTTGTGGCATAATATGTTTATGTCCAACTGTATCCTGTTTATCGACGGAGAGAATTTTCTTCATAAGGTAGAAGAAGTTATTGGAAAAGAGCAAGCTGTTAGAGACTCAAACAGGATTGTTAGTATTGATTTAGACAAATTATTTAATCTTCCGCTGAAAGGGTTAAGGATCACAAGAAAGATATTTTATGCTTCCAGGTTGCATCTTCATCCTGAAACAAAAAGAAAATCTGAACAGCTGATAAGGCTTCAAAGAAAGCTAAGAAACAATTTAGTAAAACTGGGGTATGAATTTATCATTGCTGGAAATGTTAGGGCCCAAAAAGTAAATGGAAAAATAATTTTTAGAGAAAAAGGAGTGGATGTCAAAATTGCCGTAGATATGGTGTCTCTGGCTTGTGATAAAAAATTGGCAACGGCCATCCTTTGTAGTTCGGATTCTGATCTTCAGCCTGCTATTTCCGAAGTTAAAAATAGGAATGTTGAAGTAGTATATTTGGGATTTGAGAATAATCCTAATAAGGGCTTGACCTATACTACAAATAGAACAATCTTACTTAGGAATTCAGAAGTCTTGGCATCTTTATCCCAAAGAAAAAAGGCCTAAAGCCCCAGCTTTTCAGCCTCAGAAATACTGGAAACAAAAAAACTCTTTTAGTTAAGATTTCATTTGTACCACGATCGTGGGATATTTGTTACACCTCGGAGGTGTGATAAATAGAGCTTTCCTCTTCCGGCGAAAAAACATTTGCACTGAGCACAGTCAAAGTGTAAAATTTGCTCATAAAAGTAGCATCTTAATGAAAAAAACTAGTATTGAGTTTATACAAAAAACAGTTACGGAATTAGAGAATGGAGCAACAGATAGGAGAAGTATTTTCTACCTGTATACAATATTAAGGGAGGAATTTAAGGAGAATTGTGATAGTGCCTGCGAGTTCATTATTGATATAGGTGACTTCATGGCTCATTCCCAGAAGCGTAAGCGAGGAGATGCGTTTGATAAAGTTAACAGGTTCGCAACAGCTCTACTTAGTTTTACTAAAACTTCTGATCCTAATATTCCACTTATATTAAAACCTCTGGACGATTTATTATTTACTCAGACACAACTTATGGGTGAAACAATTAAAGCGTTGGAGTGTATTGGGAATATTAATTTTAATAAGGGGAAATTACTAACAAGATCTGAAGCTCTTATGGTTAGTGTAATGGAGAATTTAGCGGGAACAGAATTTTTAATTGAGGATAAAGACAATTATGTGTGTAAGTTTTCTGATGTTGAATTCGATCAAGAAGGTAATAAATGTCTTTATGTTAGTATAGAAAGTTCTTTAGCTGGGATTCAACCGCGCACACTTACTCCTCGGTTAATTTTAAGTGACGGGGGGAGCATTCGTTGCTTAGCGTTAAAAACATTTTCATCTTGATGAATAATATTTAAATAGGTTTTGAGGAAGAAGGAGGCAATGTGCTGAGTAGAGATTGTAAAATACCGTTCTTGTCATAGAGAATTTTTGCTCCGTCTGAAATTACCCGTTTGGTTCCCGGATCAGTCGGATCTGTCTTGGCCCATTCGGGAGTAGCGATGCCGAATTCTATTTCCAGGCCACTTTCATAAAATACTCTTTTTGACTGAACCAGACCCCAGTCTTCATTTTTAATTTCCTTAATTTGCCCGAAGTTTTGTAGCCACTGGACGTCTTCTAAAAGTGATTTTGGATCATTAGTAATAATTACCAGATCAATATCGGAATCCGGTTTGGCCGTGCCCTTGGCGTATGAACCGACCAAAGCAACTGCCTTAATATTATCCTGACTTGTTGCCCATTGCTTAAATTCCTCTAAAAATAGATTGACTACTTCTTTCATATGGGGGGTTATTGGGTTCCGACCAGGTATACTGCCTGCCAGGGTTTGTAGTTGGATTTCCAGACTTCATTAAGTAATGTTTCCCCGTTTCTGGTAACAGTTCTTTTGAAGATAACAGTGGCGCCCCAGGCTGACCAGTCCACCTGTTTGACTGTACCTTTGGGTAAAGTCGGGTCGTCTTGTCGGAGTTCCGGCGGCGGCGGAGTTTGATTGCTGACTATTGGTTTAGTTAAACTAACAACTCTTCCGTCCGGCGTGCCGTATAAATCAAAATACAGCGTAGTGCCGGAAGTATAGGCCTGAATTAAAATATGGGCCGGCGTGTCGTTTTTAAACTGGAAATCCACACTGGGGTAAAAAACTGTCGCATCCAGCCCCGGCGGAAAACCCTGTTCGTAGTAACTAACCCGGTAGGCATGGGCGGTCCTTTTGACTATCGGCAGTCCGGCATTTAAGACGGCCCGGAAGAGAGTGGTGGAATCCTGGCAAACTCCGCCGCCGTCATCCAACACCGTCCGGCCGCCCTTAATCACATAAGCTTGTTTAAATCCGGTGGCGGCGGAAATATCACCGATGGTCCGATTAAAAGAAAAAACTTCCCCGGGAGGAACCAGCGTTCCGGTGATTTTCCCGGCAGTTAAGCCGACATTGTAAATCCTATTGGGGATCGATCCGGCAAAGTTGGAGATCCCCCGGCCCAGCAGTTCCTTAATACCTAAGCTGTTTACATCGGAGGTGGCGATTTTCGGTTTGACAATATCAACCGGCAGGGGAATATTTTTTACCGTGCCGCCGGAGATGGCTTCTGTCAGCAGTTCATAGGCTTGATTTAGGTTTAATCTGCGGCCTTCCTGGGAGGGCTTGAAAGCGGTGACCCGTTTTGTTTCCGGATTAAATTCAAATAAACCTTCCTGGACATTTTGGTCAATTTCCGCGGCCATCGTTTTCAAATAAATATAAGCCTGGTCTTTATCCAACAATAAGTTGTCGCCTTTGGTCAGGCCCAAAAGGGTTAACAGTTGCTTGGCGTCTAACACCCAGGTTTTGTCTCCGTAAGTTAGTTTGACCGGTTCCTGTATGAGTGTTTCCAACGCTTCCTTGGCCCGGATCACTTGGTTAGTGGTAACGGTGGGCGGAACAGTTTTTACAGGCAGCTCCGAATTATACTCTCCGGTTAATAAAAAATCCGAGACCGTTCTTAAAACAGTATTTCTATCCAGTGCCCGGCCATTAACCCCTTCTTTAATTTGGATATTGGCAGAAGGAGAGCCTTGCGGAGTGGGCGTTTCGTCAAAAATCAGTTGTGCATTTTGCGGCGGCTGGTCAATTTGAGCGGCAATATTGTCCAGTTGTTTGTCCAGGGATAGATAAATTTTGGGTTGGATTTTGTGAGGAACAAATAAGGTTTGCAGCTGTTTGCCGGCGCGCTCCCAAGGTGTCCCCCGACGACTGTCGTCAAAACTAGAAATAAGACTAGAATAGTCCAAGGCGGCTGAGGCGGTGGCCGGGTCAATGGTTAACCCGTTAAATTCCAGTTTTTGTTGCAGTCTTTGCTCAAAGTTGGCCTGCACTTTCCTGATGGCTTGCCCTTCAGTTAAAAAAGAAATATTAGCGTTTCCCGTAAAAGTAAGGGGATAGAATTTATCGGCCATAATCAGCTGATAGGTAATCGTGGTTAAAATTAGCAGAACAGCAGAGAGAATAATCGGCAGTAAGCTTTTTTTAAAAAATTTTAAACGGGATTTTTTCTTTTTTTTAGCCACGCCGATATTGTACACGAGTTTTACACTCCTGTCATTCTGATCCGGCTTTGCCGGAGAAGAATCTGATTAGGGTATAATTATGGAGATGAAGAAGATTATCATTATTGTCTTATCTTTAAGCATAGTTTTGGGATTTCTGTTTTGGAAATTTGCGCCCAATATTTCTCTTTTTAATAAGCCGGAACCACAAGGCCCCATTACGCTAACTTATTGGGGACTCTGGGAAGACGATAATTTAATCAGACCGGTGTTGAACGAATACCAAAGACAACATCCAGACATTATTATAAATTACGAAAAGAAATCTTCCTTAAACTATCGTACCAGAGTGCAAGCCCAAATTCGGGAAGGAGTCGGTCCGGATGTTTTCCGGATTCACAATTCCTGGGTTCCGATGCTTCAAACTGATTTAGCGCCTGCTCCGGCAGAATTATTTACACCGGTTAACTATAGAAATATATTCTATCCGGTAGCTTCGGATAGTTTCATTAAAAATAACCAAATTTACGGGGCGTCCATGGGAGTAGACGGGTTGGCCTTATTTTATAACGAGGATATGTTAAACGCCGTTGGAGGTAGAGTTCCTAAGAATTGGCAGGAGTTTACAGATTCTGCCGTTAAAATGACAGTCCGTGACGAAAGTGGAATAAAAACTGCCGGAGCGGCTTTGGGAACTGCCGGAAATGTTGATCACTGGCCGGATATTTTAGGGTTGCTGCTTTTTCAGCAACCGGGCGTGGATTTAAATAATTTGGCAACACCGCAGGTGGCAGAGATTCTGCGGTTTTACACCGGTTTTGTGATAGATCCGAGAAAAAAGACCTGGGATACTAACTTGCCTAAATCCACTGAAATGTTTGCGCAGGGCCGGCTTGGTTTTTATTTTGCTCCTGCCTGGCGGGCATATGAGTTATCTGTAGCAAATCCTGCTTTAAAATTTAAAACCGTACCGGTACCGCAGTTATCCGGTAGCACGGTTGGTTGGGCTTCCTTTTGGGGGGAAGCTGTTTCGGCTAAATCCAAAAAAATCCTTGAAGCCTGGAAATTTGTTAAATTCTTAACCTCTGCTGAAGCGGAGAAGTTGACATACCAGCAAGCCGTACAGATCAGGTTATTTGGTGAGCCTTATTCGTTAGTTTCTTTAAATGCGGAACTTTTAGGAGATCCGGTTATGGGAGCATTCGTGGCCCAGGGGCCGGTTTATAAATCCTGGTATCTTTCTTCAAACACTTCGGATCTCGGAGTCAACGACGAGATGATTAAAAATTTTGAAGACGGGATTAATGCGGTATTGGCCGGAACTGATCCGGCAGTTGCTTTGCAAACCATCAACAGCGGAGTAAAGCAAGTTTTGGATAAATATACCAAGTAATATGTTTTCTTTTGAAATACTGATCTTTTTGTTTTCGTCACTTACGATCTGTTCCCTGATTTATTTAAGGATTCCACAAAGCTTATTACAAGCATTAGCCGCCATCTTATTGGCAGCAGTCATCATTGTGAGCCGTATAGTATTTTTAAAGTCAAAACAACTGCATGGACAACTGTACAGGTATTTACTGCTTTTCATAAGTGCTCTTTTTGTTCAACTTTTAGTAATAACTACCGGAGGATTTTTGAGCCCGTTTGTGATCTTGCTTTACCTGTTTACGCTGGGGATTAGTTTTTTGTTTAATCTGCAGTCCTCGATTAGTTTTCTTGTTTTTTCGGCGCTTACTCTGACAGCCAATATCTTTTTAAATTCCCAAATGCAGGCAATTTTCCGGGACGATCCCTGGTCAACTATTCTTTATTTTATCTCCTTTGCAATAGTGATTCCCTTAGCTCAATTTCTAACGCGCAGTTATCACATCAAAGATGCTCTTTCTAAAGTGCTTAAAGAATACATCCAAATAAGCGAAGAGAGAGAAGGCTCAATTCTCAAAAGCTTGAGCGAGTTTGTTGTTGTGACAGATAAGTCTTTAAATATCATTTCTACTAATGAGGCTGTTGAAAAGGCGCTGTCTTTATCGGCTTCCGAAATAATCCATCGTCCGTTTTTAGAGATACTTTCTCTTAAAGATTCAGCAGGAAACCCGACGACTGCGGACTCACTCTCCGTCGGTGATATTTTGAATGATAGATCTGCTCGAATTATCAAAGGTTTTTATTTCCAGACCAAGACTGATCCCAGGCCACGTCAGATAATTATTCACGCCAAACCCGTTACTGATCTTGACGGCCAGGTTAGTCAGATAGTTTTTATTATCAGTGAAACATCTTTTTTTGATGATACTAAACGTCATGATAATCTTGATCCTGCCCGTAAAAGGTACCAGATGATTTTTAAGACTTTAGGACAAAGCTTGCTGGATGCGAAGCTTCGGCGGCCGGCAGCGGAGGCCGGATTGTTGGCTAAAATCGGAGAAGATCTATTGCTTGCTCAGGAAATAGAAGATCATCCCATCCGGGAAAATATTGATTTCCCGGATGTAGTCATGATTGGCCAGCAAGCCGTGGCAAACAAACAACAGTTTGCTCAGGCAATGGGAGTTACGCTTAAGTTTTTTTTACCGCCGGAAGAGGTCAGCGAAGCGGCTTGGCTTAATCTAAAGAGTTCGGGTTTGCCGGAGAAAACTTTACCTATGTCAGATTTTGCTGTTCCCGTTGACGGGAAGTGGTTGGGGATGGCGCTTCCGAGGTTGCTTGATTTGGCAATTCTTCTTTCCGGTGGAGGGAGTAATCCGGTTGTTGAGTTAACAGCCAGACAAGAAAATAAAACCACTGTAAGTGTTATTATTACTACATCCTCGCCTCCCCTAAGCAGGGAGCGACAAAAATGGCTTTTTGAGACAAACTACGGCAACTTAGGAAAAACAGCATTTCTTTATTTGGGCAGTGGACTGGAAGGATTTATTGCCAAAAGCATTTTAACTCAACTGAATATTCCTTTAAAAATACAATCAGAGGGACTTTCTCCGCACCTTAGTTTTGTAATGACATTTTCCAAGCTGCGAGCTTGACATTTAAGTTTTGTTTATACATATAATATAACGTAATGTAGTTGTATTAAATTATTTATGCCCAACCAAAAAGGATTTGCCCATCTGTTCATCCTGTTTGCTGCTTTAGGAATTATTGTCTTCCTGTTAGTTTCCTCCATGGCCCCTTTTAAAGATAAGCTGTTTTCCTTCCTGTACCCTAAACCCTCATCTTTTGCTGAGTCAATAAATACTGAGCCATATGGGGTCAATGACTGGAACTGGATTGATGATTCTATGCTCGGGATGCAGGAGATGGGAGCAAAATGGATGAGGGTAATGGTTAACTGGTCCAGCATTGAAGCCACCCAGGGAACATATAACTGGAGCCAAGGAGCCAACAATAATCTGGACTTCTATTTTAACCAGGCTCAAAAGTACGGCATGAAAATAAGCGCTTCTGTTTACAATGCTCCAGCCTGGGCCAAGCAGCCAGGTCTGAGCGAACCTCAACCTGATCTTTATGCTAATCTGCTCAAAGCCTTTATTCAAAAGTATCCGGGGAAAATTGCTGCCATTGAGATTTTAAATGAAGAAAATACCGGAGGCTGTTGGCCGGTAGCCAAATGCCGGGATTCTATTTATTATATTCCGGTCTTAAAATCCGCTTACCAAGCTGTTAAGTCGGCTGACCCGAATATAATAGTTACTACCTCCGGGTTGTGGGCAAACCCGACAGGTTACCTGGAAGATCTTTATTTAATGGGAGCCAAAGGCTCTTTTGACGCGGTTAACTTCCACTATTATCCGGGTAAAAATGCACCCTCTGGGAGTTATACCTGGCTCATCAGCCACTTCCGGAAGGTGATGGAAAAATACGGTGATGGGGATAAGCCTATTTGGCTGACTGAATTTGGCTGGAATATTACCGATGAACAACAAAATGCCAATAATATCGTCTCTCCCCAAGAGCAGTCAGATTACATGAGCTATGTCCTGGATAAATCAATGAAATCCGGCTTTGTCAACAAGGTTTTCTGGTATGACCATCACGGTGATGATGGGATGACTTTAATCCATACCACCAACAACTACTCTTGGAATACGCTGCAGCCAACTTTGGTAAGCTCCCTAGGAGCCGGAGATACCTCTTTGGTCGTATCAAATACCACCGTAAAAAACGGGGCACCCCAAACAGCTGACTGGACTAGAAATTGGCCCAAAGACGGAGTATTGCAAGTTGATAACGAAAAGATAGGCTATACTTCGCTCACATCGGCAAATGGCAATACCACTGTTTCAGGGTTGACCAGGGGTGCAGGCAGTACCACAGTTGTCAGTCATGCCCAAGACACAAGAGTTTTAAATCTGGATTTAACAGCTAACTTTAAAAGACAGGCCTTTTATACTTACAAAAACTTTATCCAGGCAAATCCAACCTGGTCATCCTCTCAGGTTGCTACTTTGCCTGATGTTCCTCCTCCGGCTTCAGCAGCCATCCCGCTTTCTAATGCCGGCTTTGAATCAGGCATCACTGATTGGCTGGGCAGTTTGACAATTGATTCTACCCAGGGTCATTCCGGCACGTCTTCAGCCAAAGTAGTGAATACTACCGGCGCTGTGGTCAGAGGCTGGCATCAGGCCGTTCCTGTTGAACCGGGCAAGTCATATTTTATCAAAGGCTGGGTTAAAATTGATCCTGCAGGCAGCGGCAATATGAATGCCATGATTACGGTTGACGCACAAGATGCTTCAGGGAAGTATTTAACCGGAGGCCCGTCCAATTATTATATTTATGATACGGAAGGTACATGGAGAGAGGTCCATTATCCTTTTAAAACACCGGATAATGCCGGCAGGTTAGTTGTTTATCTCTCTACGGACACAGGTACTGGCACTGCCTGGTTTGATGATATATCTATTGAACCATATGATCTTTCCATTCCCACACCAACACCCACACCAACACCCACACCAACACCCACACCAACACCAACCCCGACACCTAGTCCTACATCTACTCCACTCCCTACTCCAACTCCAACACCAACGCCAACACCAACCCCGACACCTAGTCCTACATCTACTCCACTCCCTACTCCAACTCCAATAGGCGATACGCAACATCCAACAGTTCCCACAAATGTTTTAGTCGTTGCTATTTCTTCCTCCCAGATTAACCTATCCTGGAATCCTTCTACAGACAATGTGGGAGTAGCAGGCTATGATATTTACAGGAACAGCGTCAAGGTAGCTACGATTACTACCACCTCCTATGGTGATGCTAATTTGCTACCCTCCGCCACTTACTCATACTTTGTAAAGGCCTTTGATAAAGCTGGTAATATTTCCGCCTCCTCCAATACTGCATCAGCTACCACTAAATCTCCACCCCAGGCAACCGGAGCCATTTCCGGGACAGTTTTTTCCTCTGTCAGTGGAGTACTTAAAAGGGCCACGATTTCAACTCTGGTTAATGGCTCTAGGCGATCTGTTACCGCTAACTCATTAGGTGTCTACATCTTGTCCAACCTGCCGCCGGCCACTTATTCTGTTAATTATCATTACTCAGGTTATCAGGATCAGAAAATTAATGTGACAGTAAATTCCGCCCAGACCACTACTAAAAATGTGACTCTGATTAAAAGGAGGTAATTAAATGAAAAAAGGCAACCAACAAGGATCAATACTGCCCGCACTCGCGCTTATCCTGATAGCAGGACTTACAGTTTTTGGCTATCTGTTCCTGGGACTAAACAAAGACCAAAATTTTATCACTCAACAAGTAATTCCTAACCAGTCGCCAGCTGCCCAGACAGTAACTTCGCCTGCTTCTACTGCCGTAATATCAATTACCGGGGATGGTTTTACTCCTTCCGTCATTACTATAGCTAAAGGTCAACAAGTGGTCTGGGTTAATAAAGACAGCCAAGCTCATCAAGTGACCTCTTTTCCCAAGACTGCTGCAAATGCTTTAAGTGGTTTAACAGATAGTGATGTCTTGGATCCTAATGACTCATTTTCTTTTACATTTGAGAATACAGGTACTTTTACCTATCATGATGAACTAAATCCATCAAAATTTAAAGGAACAATTATTGTTAATTGATTTTCATTTGGTATGTATAAAATCATTACCTTTCCTTGATGAAAATGAGTTAAATTAAGGGTGGAAGGTTGATTAGTTGGACTTCGGGTTCTAAGATAATGCCGAATTTTGTCTTTACCTTTTCCACATAAGTTTTGGCTAAATCATAAAAAGCTTTGGCGGTTCCGGTGCCCTGATTAATAAATAAATTAGCATGATAGTCTGCAATCTTGATGCCATCTAAGCTTTGTCCTTTGGCGCCGACTTCTTCCAGCAGTGCTCCTGCCGGAAGTTTGCCATAAACAATTTTTTCCGGAGGAATATTTTTTAGGATTTCTTCCGGAATTTCCGAAGCCACTAAATTCTTGAAAAAACTACCCGGGCATTTTATCCCGGGAGGATATTTAATCAGTCTTTTTGATAAAACTTCCTGGGCTTCCTCTGAAAGCGTTTTTGGGTCTCCCGGTTCAAGTCGGAAAGTAATTTCTAAAATAGTATCATGAGTCTTTTTGAAGATGCTGTCACGGTAACTAAATTGACAATCCTGTTTTGTCATCCCGTACTTGATACGGGATCCATATAAATTATTGGTATAGATTCCTGCTTTCGCAGGAATGACAGAAGAGGGGTTCAGGGCAACAACAGAGATGATGTGGTCAGAAATTGTTTGGCCGTAGGCACCGGCATTGCCGTAAACCGCACCGCCAACAGTACCCGGAATGCCGGATAGTTTTTGTAAACCAGAGAGTCCATGGTTAATGGCGTAATCAACCAGTTCCTGGAGTGGGGTTCCGCTTTGAACACTCAACGCAACTGCACCTTCCAGGTGTCTGCGTTGTTCACCTGGAAGGTGTCTGTGTATGCCGGAGGTTTCATTTTTGATTATCAGAAAATCAACTCCTTCGTCGGCCACTAATAAATTGCTCCCTCCGCCGATTACCAGATATGGTATTTGTTGTGCTTTAGCGTATTGGATAGCCTCTATCAATTCTTCCTGAGTGGTAACTACTGTAAACTTTTTAGCCGGACCACCGATCTGTAAGGTAGTTACTTTACTCATCGGAAAATTATCTTCAAGTTTTTGCATAAGCATTATTATACCTTAATGCTTGATTTAATCAGTCCTTGACAAGTAGTGCTAGTTTTTGTATGATTCCCTTCACTTCCGCCTATCGGCGGACAGGCTGCCTCCCAAAATTTCATATGCCAAAGGTAAAAAACAATAATTCGGTTAAAGTCAGCATCAAGCCCCTCATGGGTTATATATTGGTACAACCCAGCGAGGCTGAAGGCAGAACTGCTTCCGGCATTATCCTTCCAGAGTCTGCCCAAGAAAAACCGGCCCAGGGAACGGTCATTGCTTGTGGCGATGAGATGGTTTTTGAAAACGGCAAAACCTTAAAATGTCCGGTCAAAGTGGGAGAAAAGGTAGTTTATAAAAAATGGGGCGGAGATGAAATCAAAGTTGACGGCAAAGAATTAAAACTCGTAAAATTCGATGACCTAATGGCGATATTGGAGTGACGCTTTGCGTCATCCTGAGGGCGAAGCCCGAAGGATCTCTCGCGGATGCGAGTGGAAACTGAAACAAGTTCAGAGATTCTTCACTTCGTTCAGAATGACAAGTAAGAAAAAGGAGAAAATATGGCTAAAATATTGAAATTTGATAGCGAAGCAAGAGAGAAATTATTAAAGGGTATTAATACCCTGACTGAAGCTGTGGCAACCACCCTTGGTCCAAAAGGCCGCAATGTGGCCTTAGATAAGAAATGGGGAGCTCCCAGCGTAGTACACGACGGGGTGACTGTGGCCAAAGAAATAGACTTAGAAGATCCCTTTGAGAATATGGGAGCCCAGCTTTTGAAAGAGGCCGCCAGCAAAACCGCCGATGTGGCCGGAGACGGCACCACCACTGCCACCATTTTGGCCAAAGCAATTGTGACCGAAGGCTTAAAAAATATTCAGGCCGGTTCTAATCCAATGATTTTAAAACACGGCATTGAAAAAGCAGTGGTTGTTTTGGTGGACGAGCTTAAGAAAATGAGCAAGAAAATTGTCTCACAAGAAGAAGTGGCCCAGGTAGCGACCATCTCTGCGGCTGACGAGCAAATCGGCAACTTAATAGCCGAATCTTTGCAAAGAGTTGGCAAAGACGGAGTGGTGACAGTTGAAGAGGGGAAAACCATGGAGATGAGTGTGGATTACAAAGAAGGTATGGAATTTGATAAAGGCTTTGTGTCTCCATACTTTGTAACCGATGCCGATAAAATGGAAGCTTCGATTGAAGATGCTCATATCTTGATTACCGATAAGAAAATTTCTTCGGCGGCTGATTTAGTCCCGTTCCTGGAAAAATTTGTGGCTGTCAGTAAAAATCTGGTGATTATTGCCGATGAAGTGGAAGGTGAAGCTTTAGCGCTTTTGGTAGTTAACAAACTGCGGGGGACGTTCAATGTTTTGGTCGTTAAAGCTCCCGGGTTTGGTGACCGTCGTAAAGAGATGCTAGAAGATATTGCCATTTTAACTGGTGGTATGGTGTTATCTGAAGATACCGGTCGGAAACTTGAATCAGTGGAGATTACGGAACTGGGTCGGGCCGGCAGAGTTACCTCCGATAAAGACAATACCCTGATTGTGGACGGCAAAGGGGCAAAAGGCAAAATTGAAGCCAGGATTAGTCAGATTAAAAGAGAGCTGGCCGCATCTGACAGCGAATTCGATAAAGAAAAATTGCAGGAAAGACTGGCAAAGCTTACCGGTGGGGTGGCAGTAATTAATGTGGGAGCAGCCACAGAGGTGGAGTTGAAAGAGAAAAAGGAAAGGGTAATTGATGCGGTGGCTGCTACTAAGGCTGCGATCTCAGAAGGAATTGTGGCCGGAGGTGAAATTGCTCTGCTTCGAGCAGGCAAAGCTTTGGATGCTATTACAGCAGAAGGCGAAGAAAAAATTGGAGTGGAGATCGTAAAAAGAGCATTAGAACAACCCTTCAGGATATTAGTTAAAAATGCCGGCATGGATGACGGAATTGCCCTCTCAAAAGTAATGGCCAGCAGTGGCAATATGGGTATTGATGTGTTGGATGGCGAGATGAAGGATTTGGTCAAAGTAGGTATTATTGATCCGGTTAAAGTAACCAGATCGGCTTTGCAAAATGCCGCCTCCATTGCCGTGATGGTAATGACAACAAATTGTTTAATCAGCGATAAACCGGAACCGGAAAAAGCTCCTCAAATGCCCTCCGGCGGCATGCCGGAATATTAATCTGATACAATATTGGTAATGGCCAAGTTTCATTACCGGGAATCTCCCACCGAGAAGCAAAAAAATACCTTCAAGAAATATCTTTCCGAGGATGAAGAGTTGGTTTTAATCACCGGTTTATCCCGGGCTTTTATAAGATCTAAGTTTGTAATGTATATGTTGTTTCCGGGGATGCTTTTTTTAGGGTTGGGTCTGGGGTTGGGCTGGGTTTTGGGCCTGGATAAAATGTGGGCTTTGGGGTTAGGGACAGTAGGCATGTTGTTATCGGCAACTGTCAAAACAATGCATATCTATCATGCCAACAGATATTTATTTACCACCAGAAGAATCATTATTAAAAAAGGACTATTGTCTGTTAAGCTGACAGCGGCGCTGTACGACAAAATTACGAATTTAGTGGTGGATCAGTCGTTTATGGACAGGTTGCTACTGCATCACGGCACCATTGTGGTAAATACTGCCGGTGTCAGCAAAGGAGAAATAGTACTGCAGTTTGTTGATTATCCGCTGGAGCTTAAGAATCTACTGGAAAGATTGATCAACAGGGAACGGGAGCAATTCGGACTCAAAGGGGCGATTTTGACGGAAGTTGAAGGGGAAATTCTTACGTAGTAACAAGCTCCGCTTATTTCGTAGATGCCATTATGGGCATACCGGGAATTTCCGGTAGCAGGCCTGCCGGGTCGACATAATTTCCATTTAACGTTATTTCCAGATGAGTGTGCGGGCCGGAAGTATTACCAGTTAACCCTACCTCTCCCAACATTTTTTCCTCCGTGACTTTGTCCCCAACCTTAACAAAGATCCTTCCCATATGAGCGTATTTTGATTTGAAGCCATTTTCGTGACTAACTTCCACAAAATTTCCCAATCCCCAAAAATCTCTGCTCACTTGAATAACTTCCCCGTCGATAATCGGATGAATTGGCATACCTAAACCGATGGCAATGTCCAAACCCGGGTGATAAGATGAAAACTTGGTTGACAAATAACCGGGGTGAGGCAGAATCAGCGGTTTGGAAAACTTGTTGGCAATGACTTCCCCCCTCTGCTCGTCTGCGGAAGCTTTAGCCACAGAATGCCTGACCGGCGGGACGGCTAAAGCCGGGTAATACCCGAGCAAAGAGAGAGAAAAAAATAAAATTATGGCAAGCTTAGTAAACTTCTTTAAGAACCCTGGCTTGATTTTAGATAATTTACTGTTTAGGGCCTCCCTTTCAGAAACTATCTTAGGCAGAAGGTTTTCGTTTTGATTTTTCAAAACAGGTGCGCATAGTAACACGATTGAACCTATTTGTCAAAGACTTAAGGTATAATAATGTTCGATGAAAAAGATAATTGCCTGGTTTTTGATTATTATTAGTTTGAGCGCACTGCTCCTCCGTTTCAGCGATAAGATAACTGAAGTTGTTTTAGGTGTTAAAAAGACCAGCGGGATTTCTGTTTTATCAGAGCCTTCAGACGCAACAGTTTATTTAAATGAAAAGCAGGTTGGTCAAACACCATGGGGAGAAAAAGGCTTGGATATTGGCGACTATTTGGTGAAGATCGAAAAAGGGAAAGCTTCTTGGCAGGGCCGGGTAAAACTAACAGGAGGTACAGTAACTGTTGTAACTCGGGATATAGCTACAGACTCTGCCTCAGCTGCCGGGGAGGTTTTAACTTTGGATAAGGGTAAAGGGTTGACTGTTATTTCAAATCCACCTGACGCTTTAGTAGAGATAGACGGGCAACCTTATGGCAAAACCCCGGTTGCCGTAAATATTAATAGCGGGGAGCATGCCATACTGATAAGTCATCAGAACTATTTACCCAGAAGCTTTAGCGCGGATTTGCCGGAAAATTTTAATTTAACCGTTTCGGTAGATTTGGCTTCCACCGAAGCGGATCTAGCCGCTGCCTCATCTCCATCTTCGTCTCCGTCTCCTGTAATTACTCAAACTCCAGCAGTTTTGGTCAAACAAACACCGACAGGGTTTTTAAGAGTACGGGATAAACCAAGTCTGAACGGAAAAGAAATAGCGCAAGTTAAGCCGGGAGAAAGTTTTCCCCTTTTGGCAGAATTAAAATCCTGGGATAAGATACGTTTGTCTGACGGAAGAGAAGGTTATGTATCTTCCGCATATGTAGAGAAGAAAAGTCTTTAGGGTGTTGATTCAAGCATAGATTCTTTTTTGAGTTTTTGCAGGTTTTTGACCACCAAGGATTTTCCCAGGTGATTGATTAAACCCTCTTTTTGTAGTTGTTCCATTTCCAGGCTAACAGTTTCCCGGGCTATTCCAATAAGGTTAGCAATATCCTGGTGCGTTAAGGGAACTTGGATAAAAATGTTTTTGCCCACTTTTTTGCCGTATCTTTCAACACAAATCAAAATTATTGAAACTACTTTACTACGGGCATGGCCGAATATGGCATGTTCCATTCTGGTTAAAACTCCATGAAAACGCATCAAAATGCGGCCGGTTAGTTCAAGTAACACCTCATTGTCCTGCTTTATAAAATTTAAGAATTCTTTTCTTGGCGCCTGGTACAATTCAACATCAGTAAAGGCCTCCATGTAATAGATGTGTGGAGTGTTGTTGATAGCCCAAATTAATGGGAAGATATTTTCTGGCCGAAAAATAATTAAAGTCAATTCTTGAGCATCTTTGGAAATAGAATAAAGTCTGACGTATCCTTTTTTTAGATAAAAAACTCCCTTAGGCTCCTCTTTGGCATGTAAAATAGTTGCATTTTTTTTAAATGATAATTTCTTATATCCGGAGAAAAATTTATTTATTTTTTCGGAAACATGCTGCTCCATACAATAAGATTTATGTCCCCAGGAAGTAAATAATTCCCAGTACTAATACTGCCCAGATTATTACAGCAGCAAGCAAGGGAGTGTCGGTCAGGATAATCCGCTCCGGTGATTCACCCTCTTTCTTCTCATAAATAATATAGAGATATCTCATCACGGCAAAAAGCACAATAGGCACTGTGGCCATTAAGTATTTAGCTTCGGTTAAAGGCAGTTCAAAGCCGCCAAGTAAATTGGAAATTACCTTTCGTGCATGTATAGGAGGCTGCAGGAAAGCAAAAAAAGCATATGTTAACCAGGCGGAATTGGCAAACATGGAGGTTAAACTGTCCAGCAAATTTTCCGGATAATGAAGCAGGGTTTCCCGGTGGTGGGCGGCTTGGGAAGTCAGCAAAGTTCTCTCAGACCGCCTTTTTCCTACTGCCAGAAACAAGGCAAAGCTAGTAATTGACAGCAAAAACCAGACATTTAAATGGGCATCTATGGCCCAAACGCCTGCATATACCCGAAGGACAAACCCGGCTGCAATAACTAATATATCAATTAAAATAATTTGTTTGAGATAAGCGGAATAAAAAATCTGCATGATTAAATACGTAAGCGCGGCGAAGAAAAAGGCGGGAGATAGTGAATATGATAACGGCAGAGAGATAACGATCAAGGAAAAAGCGGTGATTATTGCCAGAGGTAGCGGTATTAGTCCTGAAGCAATCGGCCGCTTTTTTTTGAATGGGTGTAGTTTGTCTCTTTCGATATCAAATATGTCATTTAAAAAGTAAGTGGCGGATGAAAAAATACAAAAGAGAACAAAAACAGCAAGAATTTTGAATTGGTTTGTCGGGTCAAACAGCGTCCCTGAAAAAACCAAAGCGGCAAAAACCGCAAAATTTTTTATCCATTGCCGGGGACGCGCTGTTTTGAGTAACCCCCAAAAAAGTTTAGCCATAAAATACCTCCTAAAATAACTATTCCTATTAAAGCTGCTGCAAAAAGCTTGCCGGAGGAGGACAAGTTTAGCGCTGCTGCCCCCAGAATAACACTTCCCAAAATGTAAAACAAGGCTATTTGTCGATGAGAAAATCCGACTTCGAGTAATTTGTGATGCAAATGCCCCCGGTCGCCCCAAACAGGTGATTTGCCTTGTATAATCCGGCGTATGAAAGTATAAGCAAAATCAGTGGCAGGGATTAGCAGCACCAGCCCAGCTGTAGCCAATTTTCCTCCGGACGAAATAGCTAAAACCGCAATCATAAATCCTAAAATTGTTGACCCGGAAAACCCAGGAAAAATTTTGGCCGGGTGCCAGTTAAAAATCAAAAGTCCAAAGGCTGATGCGGCAGTAATAAACGCTAATTTAGTTAAATTCGTTTGTGCCGGATCTGCCGAAAGGTTAAGTTTCAAAGACAACAACCCCAGGATTAGGGCTGAGATTGTGATAATTCCCGGCATTTGGCCGTCCACCCCTTTTGACCAATTTATCATATTCATGACCCAGACTATCCAAATTAGTGCTAAAAAATCAGCCAGCAGGGCGATTTGCGGAGTTGTATCAAGATGAATAATGCCGCCGAAAGGATTGGTAATGAAGTTAATACCGATGCCACTACATATCACGATTCCTGCCGCAATGAATTGCGCAATGAGTCGGAGATAAGGTGAAAGCTTTTGGTATTTGTCATCCAAAAGACCTACCAAGAGTAAAACAAAAAGCCCTGCCAATATTCCTAAAGTGTAGTTTTTGAAAGGGGTAAAGATAAGTATTGCTGTTGTAATACCGATAAATACCGGTAGTCCTCCTGCCCTTGGAACAATTCTTTGCTGAGTATGGGCAGGATGAAGTCTAATCTTAGGATTATCCAGTAATTTAAATTTTTTCGCCAGCCGGATAGTAAACGGTATTGAGAAAACCGTAGCAAGAAATGAAGCGAGTGCAGGTAGAAGTATGTTCATATTTTTAGACAAAAATCAGAACGATTTTAGTAAAGGCAATAGTTAATATTAGACCCGCTGTGACCGACGACAGAAGCAACAATTTTTTAAAGAAAGATTGAGATGGATGAAGTTGCCAGGCAAGTAGAAGATTCAGGATGGCGACTATGCCGATACTGGCCGGGAGGATCAAGAATTGTTGATGGGTTGCTAACTGTATCTCGCCCCACGATAGGGAATAAAACAGCGGCAAGCGAGGGGGCAAAAATTTAAAAGCAGTTATAATAATTAGAACAATACTTAAGCTTAAGATTAATATGGCCGATCCAATCCAAAAATGTAATTTATTAGACATAAATTTTTACGACTTTTCTACTAGTCTAGCCTTATTTGTTACCCTAAACTCCAACTTTCTGCCGAACATCAACGAAGTTTGGGCATCAATTGCCGGCAGCGAGGAAATAGTTATTAACATAAGTGGTATTAAAAGCCATTGGATGTATGACCAAATCTTTGTAAGCAGCGACCAGTCTGCGGGTCTTTTGGGGGCAATTTTTTCATGAACAAAGATAGTAGCAAAAAGCCCCAGAAAAGTTGCTGTTAATATCCATGAAGACACAATAGGCAAGTTAACCGATATGACGGAAGCTTTAAAGTTAGGATTGATTAAAGGAATAAAAAGACTGCCGAAAGTGACAAAAATAGCCAAAAATCCCCACTTGAGATCTCCCCAGATTTTAAATAAGACCCTATCGGTTTTGTCCCAGAAATCAATTTCTTTAGTGAAGTATTGTCTGATAATAAATGGGATATGTTCTACTCCGTAGGCCCATCTTTTAATTTGCAAATATTGGTTTTGAAAGGTTTTCAGAAGGGTAGTATCCTGCACGGCATCAGCGGAAATAGGAAGAAAATGTGGAATGACTTTATAGTCGCCGTTAAAGTGGAAATAAGCTTTCCAGTAAAAACCATTATCGTCGTTTACTTTATCCGGTATCCAGAGGCCAATATCAAGCAGGGCCTTAAGAGAAATTGACATAGAAGAATAGTTCATATATTTATCAGAGCCGACCATTTCAGCCAATTGCCAAAGAGAAGTACCGGTAGCCATCAGTCTCATCGGAGTAGGGGTTTGCCAATAATTATTATGATATAAAAATACACCGGTAAAAGTTCTTTTGTCGCGCTCCGGTGCCGGTAAAGATAAATATTTATGGAGCGCACCGGAAAGAAACTCCCGGTGGATGACAAAATCAGCATCCAAAGTGGTGACAAAAACATCCTCAATTCGGATACCTTTCTTAAGGATCTCCGGCAACAAGTGATTAATCATCCAATTTTTATTAGATCCCTGGCCGGCTACCTCACCCGGCAGTCCGTAAGGGTGGATTGTGGTAAATATACCGGCTACTTTTTTTTCAATTTTTTTAAGGTAATTTTTGGTTTCCCGGATTTTTTCCGAGTCATCCCTTTCTTCAAAGCCGACTGCAATAAGAATTTTTTTCCTGGGGTAACTACCGTTAATAATTGCCTCAAAAGTGGGTTTTAGGATATATAAAGCTTCTTTATAAGTCGGCACTAATATTAGTTGATAGTATTTTTCACAAGATTGCGGAAAATCTTTTTGCAGAAGTTTCAGCCAATTTTCTTTTTTGGCCAGCTCCATTTTTTTGTAGCCGATCAGGATTAGAATAGCAATCCGGAAAGCAGTCAGCAGCCAGTACACATCGGCAATTAAAATTAAGTAAGCAACGGCATAGGGTAGACTAAATGAAAGCCAGATGGGGGAAGTTAGCGCCAGCCAAGTTAAGCTCCCGGGGAGAATTTCCAAAAACCGCTCAAAGCCATTTTCATGCCTTAATACAAAGTCTTTCTCCGGTTTTTCAAAAAAGAAAAAACGTTGGGTCAGCAGATGATGGACGATCAAACCGAGTCCTGCTCCCACCAGAAAAAAAGCTATCAACACATTTAAACCGCCGCCCAGGAAAGGTTGGCCGAAAAACCCAAAAAAGAAGCCCGCCAGTGCCAAAACGATGCCGAAAAAACTATAACGGATTCCCCTGGCTATCCGCTTTAAAACTTCCCCAAAATAAAAAAAGGATATAAATCCAATAAAAAGAAACAACAATATTCGCATGAATGTACCCCTAAGTGTACTTTCTTTAGCCTCAGAAAGCAAATTAAATATTAAATAGCTTTTTGGCGTTTGCGGAAGTTTAGTTGGCGAGTTATTCAACGGAGATTTCTTTTAGGTCGGCAATTAGTTGCGCAATTTCTTCACGAGGCGAAAGGATTGATAATTTTGAGTTCCGTAAATTTTTTGAAATCTTTTGTATCATCAGTGGCTATAACATCTATAATATTACTTAAGGCTGTTGCGGTAAGATAGGCATCAAAAATTTGATCTGCCGAGAGGTGATATTTTTTAATAAGTTCTATGGTGATGCGGTGAGTGCGGTAATCCGGAGAAATAACTGTACATACTTTTAAAATATTCTCAATTGCTTTTAAGGCAGCTTCAATTTTCATCGGTGAAGGAAATTTTGGATGTGTTAATACCCGAAGAGTTTCAAAAATATTTTGATGAGAAATTTCAAATTTTCCTAGATTTTCCTGTAAGAATTGTTGGGCTTTTTTGTGCTTTGGAGAGGCGCTGTTTATTGAATAAACCAAAATATTTGTATCAATAAGCATGTATTTACGGGTTAGGATAGTAGTCAGCCCGCTTAAGATTATCTAGCGGTGTTCCTAAATTATGGGTTTTAAAGACTATTTTTTTAGCTTCCGTTTTTGCCTCACTTTCAAGATAGTGTTTAAGGGCGCTGTTAAAAATATCTTGCAGTGTTAAATCTTCCCGTAAAGCCTTGAGTTCTGCGATCTTTTTTAGATTTTCATTTATTCTAATAGTGGTCCTGATTAACATAATAAATTTATTATGTCATAAATATGACAAGCTGTCAATGATTTAAATATTAAGCACTTTTTTGGCGTTAGATGTGGTTTGGTCGGCGATTTTTTCCAAAGATACTCCCTTTAGTTCCGCAATCAGTTGCGCAATTTCTTTGACACTAGCCGGCTCATTCCTTTGGCCGCGTTTACTTTGCGGAGCTAAAAACGGGGAATCGGTTTCCAAAAGAATTCTGTCTAGCGGTAATAATTTAGCGGCTTCCCTTAAATATTCATTTTTGGGGTAAGTGATATTGGCGGCAAAGGAGACTGCGAGATTGGTAGTTGGTAGTAGGTAGTTAGTAGTATGGGATAAGCCACTATAACAGTGTAGGATGGTGGGATGGTCGCCCACCATTTTTATAACTTCATCCCAGGCTTCGGAATTTTCCGGATCTTTTGAGCGGTCATCGCGGCAATGGACAATTAAAGGTAAGTTTAACTTTTTGGCCAGATCTATTTGAGCTTGCAAAAGTTTTTTTTGTAAAGCTTTTATTGTCACTCTGGCTTGTCCAGAGTCAAAAGATTCTGGTGTCGTTTCACTCCCCAGAATGACAGTAGTCAATCCTTTGTCTTGGAAACAAAAGTCCAGACCACACTCGCCAACAGCCACCACCTTTTCCGGATTACTCCTGTATATTTCTTCCAGCTTTGTTATATCTTCATCGACAAAAGCGCCACGACCCGCCTGCCTAAGATTGGCACTGTCGGGCAGGTCGGAGGACAATTGTGTCTCTGCGTATTTGGTGGCTTCGTGAGGATGGATGCCGATAGTGGAATAAACCGAGAGGCCTTCCGGCCACCTGGTATTTCTAGCTTGATCCAGAGCCTCCTGACTTTTTTCAACATCAACACCAACATTTATTATTGTAGAGATGCCGGCATCAATAGCTTTTTGAATGACTTCATCAAAATCTTCTTTGAAGCTATCCCAATAAAGATGGGCATGTGTGTCAATTAATTTCATAGTCTTGCTTGCCCGCCGTAGCTTTAGCGAAGGCGGGGGAAAAGTGGCGGGGCAGATTTTATTTGCCCGGAAAATTGTTTCAGGATTTTTTCAGCAGTTTCCGGTAAAAAAGGCTGTAGTAATTTTGCGAGTAGTAAAATTCTTGGAATTATTCTTTGTAAGAAAAATTTTTGGTCTTCTAATTGTAGTTCCCAGGGTTTTATTTTATTGATTTCTACATCTATATCCCTTATTTCTTTTCTGATAATATCTAATGCTATAGAAAATTGTAAATCTTCAATTAATAATTTGTATGATTCAACCCAAGGACTATTTTCCCCAACTGCAGGTTGGATTTGGTGATCGTATGTGTGGTTAGTAAATAACTTATATATCCTAGAAACTAAATTTCCTAGCCCGTTTGACAAGTCTGCAGTATAAATACGATCCAATATCTCCCATCCGAAGTCCCCATCATCCCCAAAAGGAAATGCAGCCAAAAGTACATACCTTGTTCCGTCTACTCCGTATTTTGCTACTAAATCTGCAGGGCTTATGACATTGCCGATTGTTTTAGACATTTTTTGTCCATTAATGGTAAAAAAACCATGAGCGAATATTTGTTTTGGTAATTCTTCTCCAATTGCGTGAAGCATAATTGGCCATATTACAGTATGGAACCATAAGATATCTTTTCCAACTAAATGTAAATCAGCTGGCCAGAAATTATTTTGAGAACCGTAGGTGTAATAGTTAATTAAAGCTTCTATCCAAACATAGGAAGTATGAGTTTTATCAAAAGGCAAAGGAATTCCCCATTCAAGACTTACTCTTGAGATTGATATATCTTCCAAGCCTTGTTTAATTTTTCCCAGAATTTCATTCCTTTTTGATTCTGGCTTAATGTTTAGCTCACCAGAAAGAATAACCTCCTTTAACCAGTCTTGATAGTCAATTAATTTTAAATAATAATTTTTTTCTGAATGTTCAATAGGTTTTATCTTGTGGTCTGGGCAAATACCGTCGACTAGTTCTTCAGGAGACATAAACTTCTCATGGCCGACGCAGTACAAGCCCTTATAAAGTCTCGGTTTTGGGTCGATTGCTCCTTTATCATATAGTTTTTGTAAAAATGTTTGAGCGACTTTAATATGGTCTTCGTCCGTAGTTCTAATAAACCTGATGTAATCAATATTTAATTCTCGCCACGTTTTTTTGAATTCTTCAGAAATTTCATCCGTATACTCTTTGGGTTCTTTGCCGTGCTTTTTTGCAGCTTCAGCTATTTTTGCACCATGTTCATCTGTCCCGGTCAAAAGCCTTGCATCGTAACCTTTTTGTTTGAAGTAACGAGTTATCACGTCTGCGGCGACTGTAGGGTATGCGTGACCAATGTGCGGGACATCATTAACATAATAAATTGGGGTAGTTGAAAAATATTTTCTATTTTTGTCCATAGAGTCTATTTCTTTCCTCAATATTCTTAATTGCTTTCTTCATTTGTTTAATTCTATTTTTATGTTTTAGATTTGGGCTCAGTAGATCAAAGAGTTTGATTAGATCCTTCTTTCTGCTGATAGTTAAAGTCCAATAATCGTGATTATATCTATACCCATGACTTGCAAGCAAGCCTTGTCTTTTAGAATACCCTAGTTTAGGAGTCTTGATGCTGTGCTTATTCAAATAGGTTTTGATAGCTTTTAATAGCGGTAGATTGTAATTACCCAATGCGTAGGCGGCCTGGTTTTGTTTTCGAGAAATGAATATAGATCCTTCGGCATCTGTAAAACCAGCCAAAAATGCAAAGAAATATTTTTTACTTCTTAAAATTAACTTAGCTGGTTCCTTTGATAATAAAAAATTAAATGTAGTATTTAAAAAGCATTCGATTTGTATAGCACCGTGCTTATTTGGTTTACTTATCCAAACCCGACCATAATTAAAGAACAAATTCTTTATTAGGTTAATTTGTTCAGCTTTTGTTGAAGCGCAATCTAATTTTATAGTTTCACTATTTTTATAAAATTTTCTAACTCTTAAATCCCCAATTCTAAAACCAATTAAATATGCTTTTTCGATTAAATCTCCGCTAAAATCCTTTCTAGGATAAATAATATGAGATTCTGCACGGGTTCTTACAGGTATTTTAAATGATATGGCTTTTGCATAAACAGTTGAACGAGCGCACCCTAATATTTCTGCTATCTTCCAAGTAGAGAGGCGTTTGTTTATATACAGTTCTTCTAACGATTCTCGAGTTAGATTTAAAAAGGCAGACACAAATCTATATTACCCAAATAAAATCCGAAAAGTCAATGGCTATTTTTCTTAATTTCTTACCGCAATGATTGGAGTTTAGGGATTTTTGGCTGTTTAGTCAAATTTCTTTTTGTTTTCCAAAAATAACCGGCCAGTAGATACGTGGCGACAATTATTAATATGGCTGTAACGATATTTAAAGAATCCAATGCCTTGAGAATCAAGATAAAAATTAGGCCTAAACAAACGGAAGCTGAAAAAAGAATATTTTTGAATAGAATGTTAAGAGTGAGGACTAGCGCCAGGTAAAGACTGGCAAGAAAAGGGAGAATTTGAGTGTAATTAGCAGCTGTTATGCTCTTCGGATAAGGCACCTGTAAGACTACATATGCAAAAGCCCCCCAGAAAATTAAAGCCGGAAAAGTCTTTAAAAAATATTTCATATCTATAGTTTACGTTGTATAGACCAATTTGACAAAGAGCTGTTAAAAATAGTGAAATATATAGCATGAGTGAAAAAGGTTCAGGGAGTGTTTATTGGAGTAAGGCTAAAGTAATACGGTATGTGCGAGAGACAGAAATTCGCTGGACAAAAAAACAATTACCTAAATCAGATCCCCGTCCGAATTCCGGTTTGAATCACACTAATCAAAATCAGCAGGTCAAGGCAACGCTTCAGGAAGCTGAAGAAGTATTGCATCAAAAAAGACCGGCTACTTAAACCCCCACTACTTCAAAAGTAAGCAGAGCTTGATACTCGCTTACACTCGTATTAAGCAAAGCTTGCTTGTTAAATTAGTCTCCGACTAATTGAAAAGTAGACCCGCCGGAGTTTTTGGAGACTTCGATTCTGACCGGGAATTCCTCCTTTAGTTCTTCTATGTGAGTGATGACGATAATCTTTTCAAAGTCATCCTTGATGGTATCCAAAACTTCCACCAATCTGGCCCGGCCGGGGGCGTCTTGAGTGCCGAAGCCTTCATCAATGACTAAAAACTGCAGTTTGGCTCCGGCCCGGTGAGTCAATAGTTTTGAGATGGCTAAGCGAATAGCAAAATTAACCCGGAAAGTTTCTCCGCCCGAATAAAGCTCATAAGGCCGCTCGCCCATTTCATCTGAAATAATAATTTCCAGGGTTTCAACTAGCGCATAACCTTTTTCTCCCTCCGACAGCAATACTTTAGTTTTTGTTTCTTTTTGGGTTTCCAGCCGGATTTTCATCCGGCCTTCGGTTAATTTTTCCAATAAGCGGTTGGTCTCATCTTCTATTTCCGGAATGGCCTGCTCTATAATCATGGCCTGAATACCTTTTTTGCCGAAGGCTAAAGAAAGTTCGTCAAAAACTTGTTTTTCCTCCGTCAGAGTAGTTTTTTCTGCTGACTTTTGCTTTGAGAGATTTTCCATCTGGGCAGTCCGTGAAATTAGCTCATTTATCTGCCCCAAAATTCCCCGGGCTGCTTTTTCTTCTTCACGGATATTGGTAAGTTGATTTTCCGTACCGGTGATTGCCTGGTTTAAATGTAAGATTTTCTCTGATAAATCAGGTAGCTTGGTTAATTCTTCCGATATTTTATCAACCTGCAATTTTTTATTCTGAAACAAAACTCTCATTTCTAAAACTACTTTTTCCTCAGTCAGCAAAGTGGCCGTAATGGTCAGCTTTTCTTCATTTTGTTTTTGAATCTCCTCCGAATTTTTAAGTTGTGAGAGAATTAGCCGGTATTTTTCGGGATCAAAGTGGATTGCTTTTAACTGATTTTCCAAATCAGCGGATACTTTTTCTTCTTTGGAAAAATCAATTTCCGAAAGGTCTTCTTTCAAATTTTTAATCTGTACTGTTAATTGGTTGTGCACATGAGCTTTTTCAGATTTGCCGATTTCCTGTCCGCAGGTCGGACACTTGGCTCCGGTTTTTGTTGATGCGCTAAGCTGGTCGGTTAATTTATCTATTTCATTTTTGATATTTTGTGTCTGTTGTTTTTTTAAATTAATTCCTCCGGTGATATCGGATAATTTTTTTTCTATTTCCAGCTGTTCCTGTTTGATTTTATCCATCTTGTCTTTTTCCTGTTGCAGGGATTTTTGATTCTCCAGTTTTCCGGCCACTCCCTGTAGGCTTTCCAACTGCAACCTAAGGGAGTCGATTTTGCTCTTGCGGTTTTTGCCCTGAAAAATAATATCTTCAAGTTCCTTTTTGTTTTCCAGATAATTTTGCTCCAGCTTTTTTCTTTGTTCGGAGGCTAAATTCAACGCTTCCCGCTGCTCCCGCAGGGCTTTTAATTTTTCTTCCGAGGTTTTAATTTGCGCTTCAACCTCGTTAATTTTATTCTCGGCGGCTTTTTTCTTTTCTGAGCGGTCTTCTTTTTGGGAAAGTTCTGCCTCTATTTCCAGCAGTTGATAATCCAGTAGCGTTAATTTAGTTTGGGCTTCTTTGGATTTTTCCTTGGCCCGCTCTTCCAGTTTGTCGTAGTGGTTAAGTCCTAAAATATCAGCCAGAATTCTTTTCCGGTCAGTTGGGCCCTTGGTAGTAAACTCATCGGCATGACCTTGGCGGAGATATGCGGAGTTGGTGAATGTTTCAAAACTCAAATGCAGGGCATTGATGATTTTTTCCTGTGTTGCCTTTATTGTTCCTTCGGTTAGGTTGTGAGCTTGTGGTGAACTTGTCGAACCGGACCAAAACTCCAATGCGGTTTGGCCGCCGCTTTTTTTACTCCGTTTTCGCTTAACCGTAAAAATATGCCCGTCTAGTTCAAAAGAAAACTCGACGTTCATTACTTTCGCTCCCAGATGAATTAACTCATCCGCAGAGTCGCCGGCCCGGGAAGTACCCCACAGACACCAAGTGATGGAATCAAGCAAAGAAGATTTGCCGGCGCCGTTAAGACCGGAAATGGCAGCCAGTTTAAATTTGGTAAAATCCAACTCCGGCGGATTTTCCCCGTAGCTGGTGAAGTTAGATAATTTAAGATTTGTCGGTATCATAATCTATGTCATTGCGAGGAGCGTAGTGACGTGGCAATCTATATTAATCAAGATTCTTACACTCACTTCGTTCGCTCAGAATGACAGTTTTTAACCTTCTAGTATTTGACTAGCATATTGTTCTAATTTTTTCTGTTTCTCCGGAGAGTATTTTTTACTGGTAAAATATGCTTGTAGGGCCTGCAGTGGGGAGAGGCTTTCCACCTCTGATGTTTCCAGTTTGAATCGTTCCACCCTTTCTGTGTTCCGGGAAATTCCGGCTATAAAATTGGCGTCTTTGAGGACTTTTTTAATCTGGTCCATTTTTAGCTCCTCCCCGCACTCGGCCGGAATATTGATTATCACTTTGACGATTTTGTCTTTGATATCTTTGCTTTCTATTTCCTTGATAATAGTTTGAGTGGGATCCGGGTCTTTAGCATCCAGGTTGATGGTAATGGTCAAGAATTTTCTGGCATTGGTGGAGATGAAGGTAAAGCTTGAGAAATAGCGTAAAGCGTTAAGGGGGAAGGGTGAAGTTGCCTTACCCTTGACGCTTTCCCCTTGACGCTCTTTGATTTCCACTAAACAAATTCCCTTCTCTTCCTTTTCTTCCCCGAAATCAACCCGCTGAGGAGAACCGGAGTAGACAATTAAAGGTAGATCTCCGGGTTTAGATAACACCTGGTGTTTGTGCAGGTGGCCTAAGGCCACATAAGAGAGTTGTTTATCCTGAATTAGCGGCAGGGGAATACTGACATCATTTCCGATGGCCATGCCTTTTTCACTGCCAAACTCCGCTCCCGTAATTTCAGCGTGGGAAGCCAATATGGCAGGCCCGGCAACTGCCGGAGGTTTAATTTTGCCGTAAAGCGATTTTAACTTTTCCGCAATAGTTTTATAGTCGTTTTTGTGCAGCCAGGGGAGGGTGACTATTTGTAAGTTGCCGGATTTGGTGGGGATTTGTAAAATTTCCGGTTGTCTGGAGACCCAGACATTGTCTATTTCCAGGGCTGAGTAAATATCCAAAGTATTGGCTTTGCCTTCTGCGTTGGGGGTGTCGTGATTTCCCACCACTAAAACAACCGGTATTTTTTTTGCTATCTTGGCAATCCGCTCACCGAAACCACGTTGTTGGGTGGGGTTGGGGTCGCGGGTTTTATAGGCATCCCCGGCAAAGATGACTGCGTCCACATCCTCTTTAAATGCCGTTTCAACAATAAAATCAAAAGTGTTGAAAAAATCCATTAACCTGGTGGAGAGTCCGGTTTCAGGATCCAATTTGGCATAATTTTCCATGCCAATATGAAGATCGGAAAAATGAAGTAGTTTCACAGAGGGATTATAACTAAGCGGCCAACATTTGACAAACAACCTATAGAAAGGTAATATACGCCAATTATGTTGAGAGAGTCTGAGTTGGAATTATCAAGACAAGGATTGCGAAGTTTTGCAAGAGTGATTAGTGCTGTACGTGGCGTACTAGAAGCTCAACTTGGAATTGACGATATTCCTTTTCCCGTTGAAACAATACAACCCATAAGGGATTTTCGCGCGAGAACATTGCAGCTGTTAGCCGAGACCAGAGATCCTCGACCCAAAGAGCGAAAAGCCTTAGAGAGAAAGGGGTGGGTTTTTCTGCAAACGGAAGCAAAGCCATTAGCCCAAGTTATTCAAGAACACCCGGATCATTTCGGGCACATTGATGATGGTTTAGACCTAGCAGCATTCACGCCACCGTCACTGGTAGTGGCAATTAAACCAGATCAACCCACCATCCATAATAGTTTTGGTAGATCTCCGTCTGTCAACCTGTTGATGATTGATGCATATTCCCAACCTATTGAAGCAGAATTTTCAAGAGCAACAGCATTAATGTTGCCTGCTTCGACTTATGCTCAGATTGATATAGAGTATTTTAGGCAAACTGGTGAAAGATTCTTTGGCGGTTTTTTCGCCTGTCCATTGGATCAAGCAAGTGATTCAGATGGCCCTTTGGTTGGTCGTCTTGCTCCACACATTCCAGAACTAAAACTATATGTATATCGTGATTCTGCAGTTAGTGCAGTTACTATAGATATGCAAAGCGGTCTTCGAGGATCTTTTCTTGTTGCGGCAGTTCCTGCAGTTGTATTTATAAAAGAATCATATACCCCTCAGAGAAAGATTCATTCTTCTTTATTAAGATAAAATTCTACTTCAGTATGTTTCTGATAGAATAGGGTTTATGTTTGAGTATAGAATTAAAAGCCTTAGGGAAAAATTTTTAAAAGAAAAACTGGACGGCGTTTTAATTTCTTCTGTTTCCAATATTAGTTATCTTTCCGGTTTTACAAATTTTTCAGCTTTGGAGCGGGAGGCGTATATTTTTCTTGGCAGCGATTTTGCCTATATCATTACTGATGGGAGGTACACAGAGGCCATAAAAAAACAAGTCCCCCATCTAACTGTTTTTGAAAGAAGCCATAAAAATCCCACTAAAAATCTTTTTAAAAAACACCAAAAAGAAATTAAACAACTGGGGATCGAAGAAGATAATCTAACAGTGACGGAGCATAAAACATTAAGAAAACATTTTCAAATCACAAAACATTTTGACGTTTCTCATTTAAGAAGCATTAAGACTGAAGAAGAAATAAAAAAAATAGAAGAAGCTTGTAGAATTGGAGATTTGGCTTTCAAGTTTATCTTAAAAAAGATCATAATTGGGATTAGCGAAAAAGAAGTGGCGGGGGAACTGGAAAATTTTATCAGACGTAAAGGTGCTGTAGTTTCTTTCCCTCCAATTGTAGCTTTTGGTAAAAATTCTGCCGTGCCGCATCACCAAACAGGGGAAACTAAATTAACCGGAAATGGAGAGTTTGTTCTATTGGACTTTGGCGCAAAGCATAAGGATTATTGCTCTGACATGACCAGGACAATATTTTTTGGAAAACCAACCAATCAACAAAAAGAAATATATAAAACGGTGTTGGCAGCTCAACAAAAAGCAGTAGATTTTATCAATTCTGCTGTAAAATCTGGTAAGGAAATTAAGGCTACTGATGTAGATAAAGTAGCTAGGGATTATATTATGTCCAAAGGGTTTCCGACAATTCCCCATTCCTTAGGTCATGGAATCGGTTTAGAAGTCCATGAACACCCCAGTTTGTCACTCAAAAGTAAAGAAACTTTAAAAGAGGGTATGGTTTTTTCTATCGAACCGGGAATATATGTACCTGATTTTGGCTCGCCTCGCTTCGCGGGCGAAGCGGGCGGGGTAAGAATTGAAGATTTATTTGTTTTGGAAAAGCAGGGCTTAAGACAGCTTACTGATTCACCCAAACGTTTGTTTGTTATATAAGCACCACAAAGTATGATACGGCCGTTACATAAAATGTGGTTTTAGAAATGTTAAGAGCGGTATAGCCAAAAACTGCCGGCTCCTTTAATATCTTTTGATAAATCTACTTCTTTGGTAAAATCGATCTTTTTAAACGGTTTCCAATTGGGAAAGTGATAAGTTTGAGTAACGACAACTGAGCCTTTTTTTAATTCTTTTTTTAATTTATTTTCTAAACGGTTAACCCCTTTATGCAGAAGATAAATATAGACAATATCTGCGTCTGCATAGGATTTAGAAAAGATATTACCATGATGGAATTCTGCATTCCCACTAGACGAGTAGGAAGCTAGTTTGGCGGACCGGTATTTGGAGTATAAAACCCTGAGCCATGATTGTTCGATACCGGTGGAATCAGCACCCAGTTTGGCTGCCTGCAAAACTACCCGGCCGTCTCCTGACCCCAGTTCATAAAATTTTTTACCCTTTTTTACACCTGCAAGTCGTAGTATTTTTCTGACAAGTTTTATATTTGTCGGAATGTAAGGAGCATCGGAGCCGGCAAACCAGGAAAGACTGATGAGGCAGCCAAGTAGTATTCCTGCCGATATGATTAGTGTTGTGTCCATACTTTTTGTCATCTTGAACGATTAGTGAAAGATCTCAAGATTTTTGTTTTTTAATCTTGAGATTCCTCGTTTCACTCGGAATGACAACAATTATTTCCCAATCAATTTGAGTAACAAGATTTTAAGCGGCGTAAGTTTGTCTACAAGTGTGAATGCCAAATACACCGGCCAGTTGAAAACCAAATCATAAGTACCGATATACTCCACTAACTTCCCGCCGTATCCAAGTTTAAATTTATGAAACCCAAACCAGGAATCTTTGGGATTGGTGTCGGGGCCCAGTGCTCCCCACATATCGAATTTTTTAAGTCCCAATTTTTTTCCTAATTTAATAGCTTCCCAAGCCACTAAATTATTGGCCATGACTTCCCGGTGAGCAAGGGAGGAACCGCCATAAGGATAATAAAGGGTATCTTTAAAATTTAACAGCATCCAGGCAGTAAGAGGTTCGTCTTTGAAAGAAGCAATCAGCAGACGGGCCATCCCTGCATGCTTAAGAGTTTTCCAAACCTCCCGGTGGTAGTATTCATTGTGTCCGTGATAACCTTGTCTTTTAGTAGTTTCAAAGTAAAGTTTCAGGTAAATTTCAAAAGCTTCGTCGTCGGTTCGAACTTCCACTTTTACCCCATGTTTTTCTGCCACCCGGATGTTATATCTGGTTTTCGAATGCATGTTTTTCAGAAGTTCCGGTTCTGATTTTGTTAAATCAATAACAAAGTTATATTTGGTAAAAAGAGGCTTGGGGGATGGAATGAAACTTGAATCAACTCTGTCATTCTGATCCGGCGAAGCCGGAGAAGAATCACTCAACTCGTTTGAGTAACTTGCATTCGCAAGAGATCCTTCGGGCTCCGCCCTCAGGATGACATCTGGCTCTAATTTGATAAATGCGCAGCTGTGTTCTCTGCCGATTATTTGCAAAGCCTTTGCCAGTTCTTTATCCGGCAATGGCCCTTTTGGCAGGTAACCGACGGATTGGTTGGTAAAAGGGATTTTGTGTAAGGTTAACTGGAAAACTTTTGTTGGTTTGCCGTTTTGATAAATCCCATATCTTAAAACCGGGGTGCCGAGACACCTCCTGAGCTCCCCCCACTCCCAGGATTGGATAACATGGGTAACTAACTTATTGTAAATAGATTTCTGTTTAGCTGTAATTGGTCGTAAATCCATGAAGGTATTATATGTCATTCTGAGCGATTAGCGAAGAATCTCTGAATTTATTTCAGTTCTCGCATTCGCGAGAGATCCTTCGGCTACGCCTCAGGATGACAAAGAAGGTTAAAATATCTGGATTTTGGCTTTAGTTTTAAGTTCCTGGAATTTTTGGGAAAAAATCTGGGATAATTTTTGATTTTTAATTGTTTCAGTTGCCTCTACTTCCTGCCCGGCAGAATCAGTAGCCTGCATTTGATCTTTGTTTTGTTCTATGAATTTTGCAACTTCTTCTGCGGAAACCGTAGCCTCATTGGCATATAATTTTTCTATACTAAGTTGCATTTTAATTTGTTGTCTGATACTGTCTCTGGTTTGGCCTTGTTGAGAAAGTAAACCATCCAGAGCCTGCGCGCCGCCCACTTGAGTTTCTATTTCCGAGATCTTTTTGTTAACTTCCGTCTCCGAAGCTATAGAATTATTTTTGGCCGCTTCAGAGAGAATAATTTTTTCATTAGTCATTTGGGTTAGGGTTTGAGAGCGGAATTGTTTATTCAGGCGCATTTGTAGCTCCAGATTGGTAATTGGCGAGCCGTTAACTGTAGCCGCAACAAACCAGCTTTTTTTGTAAATAAACAGAATTAATAATCCCACCGCTATTAAAATAAGATAAAACTTTTTTGAAGAACGGAAATCCTTTAGGGAAGCAAATTTATTCAGCAAATTGTTAAGTCCGTTAAACGGAGGTAAGTCTTGAGTTGTAAGTTTTGAGCTTTGAGTCCTTTTCGCCATTGACCGATAATAACAGAACAAATTGTATTTTGGCAATAGTTAAATTATGATGAATACATGCAAAGAGGTTTTGCCCACATATTTGCATTAGTCGGAATACTGGTAATAATTTTAGTTGCCGTTGAGGTATACTATTTCGCAAAAATAAAGCCGGTTAAAAACACTCAGGAAGCGACAGAAGAACCGATTGTTTCAAATGTGGTATCCAAGCAGGCACAGCCTACGCAGGCTCCTGAAAAAAATAATCTTCTCCGAATCCCTTCAATAACAATCGATACTGCCGCCAAACAGCCGGAATTTAATTCTTATTCAAATTCAGGGTTTGGATTTAACTACGAGAAGAATTCTTCTGTAAAAGAAGACTCGGAAGAAGCATTCAACAAACGGGGCAACGGCAATTTCAGGAAAAATTTCAGCGGTTATGTCGGATATGAACCGGGGAGGCTTCTGGGGGCAGTAGTGGTTTTAGATAAATCCGGCTCTTATGATATAAATCCTTTTTCTGTTTGGATATTTGAAAATGATAAAAATTTGACAATTCAGCAGTGGTTTCAAGATTATTGGTATTATCCTTTCGTTTGGGGGGTGTTTGATAAGACTTCCAAAGGCCACATAACGCTTGATCAAGAAGCAACAATTTCCGGCCAGGCTGCAGAATATAAAATTATCACTTACCAACCCGGTTCTCCGAAATTTATGTATGTAGCAAAAGATGGAAAAATGTATTTATTCAGGATAATCGGAGATGCTGGAGACAAGATTCTATCGAGCTTGAAATTTTAAAATAATTCCGGGTGAAACTAATAATCTTTTTAATAATTATAATAATTTTATTTTTAGCACTGATAGCTTCTTTTTTTCTTATTCACATTTTTAGGGTTCCTGATTCAAGTATGGAACCTGGTTTAGGGCATAATCAATACCTCGTATTTAAAAAGTATTTCCGTACCAAACCTAATCCTAAAAGAGGAGATATCATACTTTACCGTGATCCAAAATCAGAAACAATCTTTGTAGGTAGGGTTATCCTTCTGCCTTCAGAAGAGTTTGCCGTTTCAAACGGAAGTATTTATATTAAAGAAAAAGAAGTCCGCAAATTAGACGAACCGTATTTAAATTCGGAGTTTAGATATAAAGTTAATGTTGAAGAAATGTGGTCTAAATTAGAACAGACCCAATATATTGTTCTTCCTGATAATCGGCAGAATCAAATAATAGATTTTAAGAAAAGTATAGTTGAGCAGAGAGATATATTAGGGATCCTGATGGCATCTTCCTGGTATCCGACTAAATGTTCTATATTGTCTCGCTGTTCTGACAATTTCTAAAGGATATCAGAACAAGTTTTTTAAAGATAAATTTATGCAAAAAATATTTAAAGCAAGTATATATCCACAAAACGGGCACTCCAGCCGGCGGTGTGGGCGTCGTCAAATCCTAGATCAATAATATTTCCCTTAATAGCTCCCCCTGTATCTCCGGCGACTGCCGGACCATATCCCGGGATATAAACTTTAGAGCGAAGTTTTATGACTGATGGGTCAACCGCAATCACTCCTTTACCTGCCCTGAGGCCTATGGCTGTAAAGCCTCTGCCGCTACAACCAGCGCAACCGGCGCCTCCGTCATAATGAGTAGCCCAGACTCGTATTTTTTTCCAATAACTGATTTGGCCATCAGCGGTATCCAAAATTCTCCAGACAATTTTTGTTCCCCGCAAAATCTTTTTATCTTCTGCCGGGGTTGTTTCTACCGAGATAAGTTTTTTTTCATATTCTTTACCGTCTTTGGTATATATAGTTTTATATATCTTGATTTTTTTGCCGTCTGAACCTTCTTCCAGCACTTTTTCTTCTCCGGCTTCTGTTTCCGGGTCATTCTGATAAACCACTTGTTTAGGCAGGATTTCCGTTTCTTCCTGCAACTTTTCTGTAAAAGAAGACTCTGTAGTAATGGGTTGGTTGACAGGTAGGGTTTCGGTAGGTGAAGGTGTGGAAGTGCCTAAAATAGCCGGAGACTGAAAAAAACCTTTAGCGAAAAAAGTCAGAGCAAGTATTAAGACTATACCTAGATATCGTTCCATTGTTGTTTTCTATCCTCTATTTTCTACTTTCAAAATTCTACCATCCACTTTCTATCATCTATTGTCTGTATTTAATTGGATCCCTGCCTTCGCAGGGATGACAATGAGACTAAATTTTTAGCCAATCGTCTTCGTCACCAATACTGACATCATCCAAAAAACTATCCCGATCCTGAAAGCTAACATCACTTTCGATCAGTTCTTGCGGAATGTCCGACAAAAATCTGGATATTAAATTATTACTTCTTTGTCCAAAATATAACCTTTGTTTGGTAAAAGTTAAATATAGCTTTTCTTTTGCCCGGGTGATGCCGACGTAGCAAAGCCTTCTTTCTTCTTCCAGCTCCCTGACATCTAACATAGACCGGGAATGAGGGAATAAACCTTCCTCCATTCCTACGATAAAAACTACCGGGAATTCCAATCCTTTGGCAGAGTGGAGAGTCATTAGGGTGACCGCATCAGCTTGCGGTGCGTCAGTGCGCTCGCCTCGCTGAGTCGGCGAAACGGGTCGGTGCTTCGGTGTGTCGGAGGCTTCCACTAAGGCCACATTTTCCAAAAAATCAGTTAAATTAGGGAATTCTTCTGCCACTGAGCGCAGTTCCTTAACGTTTTCCACCCGCATTTTGCCCTCTTCGCTGTTGTCATCCAGGTATTCTAGATATCCTGTGACCTCCAGGATTTTATCCAGAAGTTCGAGGGTAGCATAAGGTGGTTTGTCATTCTGAGGAGTCTTCGACGAAGAATCTCCCACGAATGTGGGACTCGCATCCGCGAGAGATCCTTCGCTGTTGCTCAGGATGACAGAGCGTAGCTCTATAATTTTAGCCAGCCTTCCTTTGCCGATTTTTTCCGCCCTCTTTATAGAGACAGAATCGTTTGGATTTTGCAGTAAACGAAGGTAAGCCAGAACATCTTTGATTTCTTTTCTGGCGTAGAAACTGACGCCGCCGACTAATTTATAAGGCACGCCGCTTTTTAAGAATTGTTCCTCTAAGCTTCTTGATTGGGCATTAGTCCGGTATAAAATGACAAAATCAGAAAGTTTGACTCTTTTGTCATTCCGATCCGGCGAAGCCGGAGGGGAATCTCCAGATTCAATCTTGAGATCCTTCGCTTCGCTCAGGATGACATTTATTACAAAGAGCGCCTCTTCAACTTCACTTTTTACTTCTACTACTTCTATTTTTTCTCCGCCGTCTTTATTGGTCCAGAGTTTCAAGATCGGATGGGATTTATTTTTGGAAATGACTGCAAAAGCTGCATCTAATATGTTTTGAGTGGAACGGTAGTTTTGTTCTAAATTAAAAACTGCTACTTCGGGATAATCTTTTTGAAAATTAACAATGTTGCGGAAATCAGCCCCACGGAAGGAATAAATTGATTGGGAAGCATCCCCCACCACACAGATATTTTTATGGCGTTTGGAAAGATATTTACTAATTAAATATTGGGCCGGGTTAGTGTCCTGATATTCGTCAATTAATATGTAGCGGAATTGAATTTGATAGCGGACCAAGATCCCGGGGTCAGTTTGGAATAATTTAATAACGCAGAGCAATAAATCGTCAAAATCCAAGGCGTGGTTGCGCTCTAAAATCTTTTGATACTCCAGGTAAATTTTGGCCACAGTTTCCTGGAAATAACCTCTGGCATATTGCGGATATTCCAAAGAAGAAATCAGTTCATTTTTAGCGGCTGATATGGTAGAGCGGACAGAATGAGGAGAGGTTTTTTGGATCGGAATGTTTAAAGCCCCCATAGCTTCTTTGATCGCATCCAAGGCATCCCCTTCATCGTAAATGGCAAATCCGGGCGGTAAACCCAAGACTTTGCCTTCTTTTCGCAGTATCCTGGCGCAAAAACTATGGAAAGTACCCATGACAGGAGTAGTTGGTAGTTCGTAGTTGGTAGTTCGTAGTAAATTCTTAATTCGTTCAATCATTGCTCCGCTGGCTTTATTTGTAAAAGTTAGGCATAGAATATTTTCCGGTGGTATTCCTTTTTCCTGGATCAGGTAAGCCACCCTGTGGGTCAAGACTTTGGTTTTTCCGGAGCCGGCTCCGGCCAAAATCAGGGTCGGACCCTCAGTAGCCTGAACTGCTTGCTTTTGGACAGGATTTAAATCATCTAAGAGGGAGGAGGGCATAAACGGGCTTTAGTATACCAGGTTTTTATTAAGTCCGTAATTAAGCTTTTTTTGTGTGGTTAAGCTATAATATACGCACATTTTAGGTATATAAATATGCTTGAGAGATTTGACTATAGTGTTGCATTACCTTACGAACGCCGGAGAGATAAAGATTTTGACGGCTCAACTATGATTGTCTCAACCAAACCTTTTGGTGAAGGACGGACAGAACAGATCATTTGTCTTTCTCCAAAAGGTAGGGTTACAGAAAGGCTGATTGTATTTTCTTCTCCCAATAGTTTTGAAAGACAATATGAGTTTGCCGGAGGCAGATTAACAGTTCAAGCTCGGAGTGAGACGACTAACTTTGGAGCAATTTGTTACAACAAAGCGGGTGTACCAGCTCGTATCCGGACAGCGCCATTTTATATCACCGACTATATTTTCCAGCGGGATGCCTTAACAGAGCAAGAGCGTGATACCATCAGCGAAGAGCTACAACGATATGATGAACAAATAGCAATACTAAAAGAAAGATATGGGGGGTTTAATAATATTCCAGCAGAAGCTTGGCCTAACATGGCACAGTCATGTCCGACTCACTATGAAACAGGTGAAAGATTGAGAAAACTAAGAGGCCCGGCTGATTTTTTCGGCTTTGATACTAGTGAACTGGTTTTTAAACAAGAAAAGTGGGTTGTCGTGGAACAAGTTCCATCCAGCAGAAGCTTAGCAGAGGCTCTAGTAGAAATAGAAAGAATAGATAAAGGCGAAGTTAAAAGGGAAAATTCTTGGATAAGCAAGGAGGATAAAACTAAAGATGTGCTAATCGTAGATTGGGAAGAGCCATTTGTATATGATGATAAAAAGTTAACAATTAGTAAAGCCGGAGGACAGTTGATATTTCGCCAGGAGTCTCTCGCAGGCCCAAAGAAGAAAATTATTCAAGCACCGCTTCAAATAAATTATGGGGATTTACAAAAGATAATGAGTGATCCAGTAGCTTGGGATAAGGTTGCTATTGAATATTCAACAAACTTTTTCGCTGAATTATAACTTCATTTTATAAGTAAGTCTTTACAAAAACTTTAATAGTGTTATTATTTTAGTCCTGTATGACGAAACTTTTAGATTTTTGGGCTCCTTGGTGCGGTCCCTGCAGACTTATGAATCCGATTATTGAGGAGCTGGAGAAAGAGCTGGCCGGCAAGATTGAAGTGGAGAAAATTAACGTGGATGAAAATTCTGCCAAAGCTTCAGAGTATGGAGTAATGAGTATTCCTACATATATTGTTTTAAAAGATGACAAAGAGGTAGGTAGAAAAATTGGTGTGACTTCTAAAGCTGATTTGTCAGAACTTCTAAAATAGTTAATTTTCTTCAGCGGATAATTATGGTGTTTATAGCCGATTTCGTGGTAAACTTGGAAAAGTATGGGTGGTTTCCCTCTCCGTCATTCTGAGCGAACGAAGTGAGCGTAAGAATCTTTCTCAAACAAGATTGCCGCGTCGCCTACGGCTCCTCGCAATGACGATAATGGGGTATATAAATTATGGATAAGACTATTTGGATAATAGCTAATTGGAAAAGCAATAAAACAATCGCTGAAGCCCTGGATTGGATTTCAGAGGTTGGACCCAAAGTCCCTAAACAAGATAATTTAAAAGTGGTGGTTTGCCCAACTTTTAATTGTATTTCTGAAATTAAAAAAGCTATCCTAGTGGGTAATTTCCCGCTTTTGGTGGGAGCGCAGGATTTGTCTCCTTTTGGGGTGGGAGCCTATACTGGGGAAGAGCCGGCACAGCTTTTGAATGGTTTGATTAACTTGGCCATTTTGGGTCACTCCGAGAGAAAAAAAAATTTCGGGGAAACAGATAAAACAGTAGCGGAAAAAACAAAACAGGCTTTGGGAAATAATATAATCCCCTTGGTATGTATTCAAAGCGAAGAAGTGCCTGTGCCTGAAGGTTGCCGGATGATAACTTATGAACCCAGTTGGGCGATTAGTACCTGGTTTACAAATAAGCCGGAAGCCGGGAAGGCAGATACGCCGGAGAACGCCAATAGAATAGCGAGTTTTTTAAAACAAAAATATGGTTCGCCGACCGGCGAATTAGAAGTGATATACGGCGGGAGTGTTAATTCAAACAATGTTAAAGGTTTTCTTACCCAGGAAAATATCAATGGAGTTCTGGTCGGCAATGCCTCATTGGATTCTCAGGAATTTGTGAAAATTTGTCAGGCTGTGGAGAAAATATAAGTGAATGATTTAAGACCTTTAAGACTTAAGAGAAGCGAAAAAGACAATCCAATTAAAGTCAGAAAAGTCAGAAAATCTTTTGAAAAACTACTACCCTTTCTAATAGTAGTCGGTATTTTAATGTCGATTGCCTTTTTTCTGATTACCCGCTCAGGTACCAGTTCATATGTCAGCTCCATCATCTCCGGTATATCTGGTACTTCACTTAAGTCTACCAACGGATACGTTAATATATTACTTTTGGGAATTGCCGGCGGAAGCCACGACGGAGCCAGTTTGACGGATACAATTATGATTGCCTCATACAATTTAAAGACAAACCAGGTCTATCTGTTTTCCATCCCTCGGGATTTATGGTTGCCTGCCTTGAAAAGTAAAGCAAATGCGGCCTACCAAATTGGTTTCCCGGAGAAAAATGGTTTGGGACTAGCCAAAACGGTTTTTGGCAATGTATTGGGGATACCGGTTCATTACGGCTTACGGGTGGATTTCAGGGGGTTTGTTAAAGCAATTGATGTAATTGACGGGATAGAGGTAGTAGTGGAAAAACCTTTTGATGATTATTTATATCCGATTCAAGGCAGTGAAAGCGATTCTTGCGGAAATACGGAAAAAGAAATGGAATTTAATGAAGAAGAAGCAAGGAAGTTAAATATCGAACCGGGTAAAAGAGTAATTTTAATCACTAAAGAGAATCAAATTGCCACTGATTCGGCGGAGGAGAAAAAAGGGATGAAATATTTTAGCTGCAGATATGAACATATTAGTTTTGAAAAAGGTAGCACAAAGATGAGCGGGGCGGTGGCTTTGGCATATGTACGTTCAAGGCATGGTACAAACGGTGAAGGATCGGATTTTGCCAGGTCAAAAAGACAGCAAAAAATAATTGAAGCAGTCAGGAATAAGTTATTATCTTTGGAAACACTAACAAATCCGCAAAAAATTTCCGATTTACTGGAAACACTGGGTAAAAGCGTAGATACGGATATTTCCATCAAAGAGGCTATAGATTTCTACAAACTGTCAAAAAAAATATCCTCAACAGCTAATTTTATTTTAGATGATTCCGCAAAATCCGGTTTACCGGACGGTCGGAAATCGCTCCTGGTGCACCCTCCGGCTTCAGACTACGGAGGAGCGTATGTATTAGTATCGCAGGATGATGACTTTTCTTTAGTGCAGGAGTATGTTAGAAAGATACTCGGAGGTGAAATAACAGAATATGATGCCACTGCTTCTGCACGGACCCGCAATTAAAGCTTCGAGAATAAAGCTGAAAGAATTAAGGGATAAATTTCATCCGGATAATGTCGTGGTATTTGAAGGGGACGGAGATATCAGAACAATCCTTGCAAATTTACAGTCAGGATTTCTTCTTGAGGGCGAAAGGTTAGTAATAGTAGAGAACCCGCCAGACAACTTACAATCCTTAATTCTTGATTCTTATAGCTTAATGCTAATTTTGTGGTTTGATCATGAAATAGATCCTAAAAAGTGGCCCGGTTTTGAAATATTTTTTTTCCCTGAAGCAAGAGAGGTATCCGTTTTCCCGCTTCTAGATTATCTGGCTGCCAAAGACCGAAAAGCCTTTTTGGAAATAGAGAAACTTAAGCTAGCCGGTTTCGATATTCACTACTTTTTGACGATGATTTTTTACCTACTTAGAAATTTAGTAACTACCCCTAAAACCGCCCCGGATTTTGTGAAGAGGAAACTTGCCCGGCAAAGAACGGAATTTGACAAGAAAAAGATAGTAAGTCTTTATAAAGATCTTTTGGGAATTGATTTTAAAATTAAATCCGGCTTGCTGGAAAAACCCCAGGCAGAATTCCTGCTGGTTAATAAGTTTCTAAATTGATTTATTTAAGCCACTTTACATATAATACCCAGGTTTAATTTGATATGAGTCAAGAAGCGAAAAAACATCTTGGTTTAGATATAGGGGCGTCAACTGTTAAAGTGGCACTGGTAGATAATACCGGTCGAGCGCTTTATTTAGATAAGGCAGATATTTCCATTGGTGGCCCTGGGAAAGCTGTAATAAAACTTCTTGATCAGCTTCAACTAGCGGCGCCTGATTTTCAAAATATTGCTACAGCAGGAATCACAGGTAGAGGTCAGGATCTTTATAAAGAGCAAGAGGGGGTGGCAGAAGTTTACTTCTCCTTATGCGGCTGTCAATGGTTTAAAGTCTGATCATCCGGATGTCAGAACAATTATTGCAATTGGCGGGCAAGGATCTTTGGTAATCAGTGTTGAGGGAAACAAATGGGAGGCGACTTCTTCTCCTCTTTGTGCTGCCGGCACAGGCCAGTTTTTAGAACAGCAAGCTAGTCGTCTGCGAACTCCGATTGAGCAGTTCGGAGATGTAGCTTTAGAGTGGGCAAGTCCTCCGCCCCAAGTTGCCAGTCGGTGTAGTGTATTTGCTAAATCGGATTTGGTCAGTTTACAACAAACAGGCCTTCCTTTATCGGCGTTATTCTCCGGGCTTGCAGATAGTGTGGCGCGTATGACACAGGCACAGTGGCGGGGTGATTTTATTCCGCCAATTTATTTCATTGGCGGTGTGGCAGCTAATAAAGGAGTAGAGAGGGCGCTTTCTCGTGTTTTAAGGACAAAAGAAATTATCGTTCCGTTAAATTATGAGCACCAAGAAGCAATTGGTGCTGCCAGATTATCCACTCGTTTGACTGGAAGGCCAACGAATTTATATCCTCAAAAAACCGGGGAATCTCGAATTTATTGCATCCCTAATCAACTTAAGCCTGAAAGTTCATCAAGTGAGTGGAGACCAAGAGAGTTAGAACCGGGCATAACGGAGGTATATCTTGGGGTAGATGTAGGATCTACCAGTACCAAGGCAGTTATTATTAATCGTTCCGGAGAAGTGCTTTTCAAGATATATGTTAGGACAGCCGGACAACCACTGGAAGCAGTTAAACAAGTAATGACGGGTTTAGCAGAAGCTGTAGGAGATAAAGTTAAAGTCAAAGCAGCGGGAGTTACCGGATCAGGCCGTATGTTAGTAGGACATCTTGTAGGCGTAGATTTAATTAAAAATGAAATTACTGCTCAATCAGAAGCCGCGAGACATATCGATCCTGAAGCTACAACCATTTTTGAACTGGGAGGACAAGATTCAAAATTTGTTCAATTGGAAAACGGAATAATGGTAGACGAGCAGATGAATAAAGCATGTGCTGCCGGAACAGGTAGCGCCATTGAGGAGACGGCGGCATTACTAGGGGTTTCAACTAACGAATGTGCCGGTTTGGCATTTGCTGCAAAAGAGCAACTTCATTTAGGGGAAAAATGTGCGTCTTTTATGGGTCAGGCTGTTATTGAAGCTCAACAGGCAGGAGTGCCGATTGAGAATATTATTGCCAGTTTGCCTACCACCCTGGCGCAAAATTATTTGGCTAAAGTGGTCGGTCTCCGTCCTATCGGTGAACGGATAATTTTAACCGGAGCAGTTTTCTGTAACGCAGCAGTAGTATCTGCTTTTAGGATAGCACTTCCGGATAGACAATTTGTTATTCCGGAACATAAAGAAGTAACCGGAGCAATCGGAGTAGCGCTTTTGGCGAAGAAGCGTCACCCCGAAGGAGCGGAATCAAGCTTTTTAGGTTTTTCAGAAGTAGCGGAATTAAAGCCTAACCTGAGACATTTTAATTGCCATCGTTGTGAAAACACTTGTGCTATAACTATGTTGGTCGGTGCAGATGGTAACAGGTACTTTCAGGGTTCCCGTTGTGACCGTTATGATGTTAAGGTGGAATCCGGGGAAAAGTCCGAAAAACGAGAGACCCCTTTTACCGAAAGGGAAAAACTACTTTTTGAAAATTACGATCCTGAAAAAGGCACTGGACCGGTAGTGGGCATCCCCCGGGCGTTAATGGCTTATGATTTAGCACCTATGCTCACCGGCTTTTTGAACTCTTTGGGCGTGAGGGTTCGGTATACCACACAAACTACCAACAAGATCAAAGAAGAAGCGTCCAGGCATGCGTATACAAGCAGTTGTCTTCCCGTTAAATTGCTTCATGGTCATGTAGCAGAGTTACTAAAGGATAAAGTTGACTATGTTTTAATCCCCAATGCTATCCGGCTAGGAGAAAAAACCAGCGAGGCGGATCAGCGTTTTGCTTGCCCATGGGTACAGGCAGCTCCTTATATTGTAAATGAGAAATTTGAATTGGGAGAGAAATTATTGGATCCGGTAATTGATTTCTCCCGGGGGGAGAAAGCAGTGGTTAAAAGCTTTATTGGTATTGCAAGGCGTTTAGGTTTTAGCAAGAAAAAGGGAAAAGAAGCCATTAAAGCAGGATTTACTGCACAGAAAGAATATGAAGCTAAATCGCAGGAAGAAGGCAAAAGGATATTAGATGAATTGGCTGGCAAGAAAGATGCTATTGGTGTAGTACTGCTTTCGCGTCCCTATAATTCCCAAGACAGCGGAGCGAATTTAAATATTACAGGAGAGCTTAGTAGGCTTGGAGTTATACCTATCCCTTTAGACTTTTTGCCTTTAGATAGTGTTGATATTTCCGGTGTTACCGACCGCGCTTATTGGAACTCCGAACGCAAACACTTAGCAGGTGCTTTATATATTACCCAACATCCCGAACTTTTTGCTCTGGTCTTATCAAATTTCGGGTGTGGTCCAAATTCATTTATTCTAAAAAAGGTAAAGGATATTATGGGTAGCAAGCCGATGACTGAAATAGAAGTGGATGAGCATGTTGGGGAAGCTAATATTATCACCCGGCTTGAAGCGTTTACGGATGAGCTGAAAGAATACCGAGAAGCAAATTTCTCTTCGGATTTGGATCCGGCCAGGTACCGCCGGCGGGTGTCAGTCGGTACCGGGGCGAAGAAGGTTCTTTTTATTCCCCGCATGACGGATCATGCTGATGTTTTGGCTAGGGCAATGCGGGCTTTTGGAGTGAATGCGCAAGTACTGCCTGAATCAAATGAAGAAAGTGTGTTTTTAAGCCAAAGGGTGACAAGCGGACAAGAATGCCTGCCTTTTAGGGATACTTTAGGAGGAATTTTATTGGCGGCACAGGAAGGACGTATTCCTGCTGAAGGTGCCCAGATGTTGATGGCAAGTTCGTTTGGTCCCTGTAGAATAGGCAACTATCCTCAGGAAATACAAAAAATTCTTGACAGAGAAGGTATCCCGGTTGACGTTTTAACTACTGCTTCTGATAACTCATATGCAGATTTGGGTTTAAATCAAGAATTTGAGATTTTGGCTTGGAAGGGAATAGTCGCCACTGATTTATTGCAAAAAATGCTTTGGTCAACCAGGCCGTATGAAAAAGAGACTGGTAAGACAAAAGAGGCTTATCAATATTATCTTAAGCAAATAACTGAATATACAGAAGGAAAGAGAAGTCTTAAGTCGATTCTTCAGGAGGCGGCACAGGTTTTTTCTGATCTTCGTGATCCTTCTTTACCGAGCCGTCCTTTAGTAGGTATCAATGGTGAAATATATGTCAGGGCTAACAGTTTTTGTAACCAGCATTTAGTGGAAGCTTGTGAAGCAGCCGGACTTGAAGTTGAGGTTGCCTCGATGGCAGAATGGATTAGATATATTCACCTCAGAAGAGTTGAAGATGCCTGGCAGGAGAAAGATTTTGCTAAACTTGGTAAGAGCTTGGCCCGAAAATGGGTTACAGAATTCTTAAAGTGGCGGATGTCATCTTGGGCGAAGAAGGCTGTTCATGAAAAAGAACATAGCCCCTGGCAACTGGTCGGGGCTGCCGCACCTTATATCCCTGGTCGCAACGGCAACGAATCCATCCTTTCAATCGGTAGTGGAGTTTTACAAATGAAGGACCGGCGCTTTGCCGGTGTAATTTCCACTGGGCCTCATTTGTGTATGCCGGGGGGCATTGTAGCATCTTTTGCCGAATCACTACCAAAGCGGGTGCCTTGGATCAGTCTAACTTATGATGGTTTTTCAGATACGGTAAATAAAGACCAAATTGCTACTTTTGCAGAACAAATCCGTTCGCAAAGAAATTAAATTAATAGGCTTTATTGGACACCTAGTTCTTTGAGCTTTTGGGACATCAGATCCCGGTCTTTTTGATCAACTATTCCGTCTTGATTGAGATCAGTTTTTCTGTTTTGGGGATTTTTACTCGCCTCGTTTCCCGGACTAAGCGGGCCCAGGTTTTCCAAAACCGTGGTATTATCAGCCGTATTTATTTTTCCGTCACCATTTAAGTCATATTTATCCAAATCATCGGCAATAACATTAGTCAAATCGATATTTTGACCCAGTTTTATCGGAGGGAGAGTATTGGAGTCGGCTCTTAATTTAAAAATGACTTGAGCCTCTCCTTTGTCGGAAGTAATTGTTAACTTAGCCGAGACCCCTTCCGTTAATTGATAAATATCAGAGAGGTCGGTTTTGCGAATCTCGGAAAGGGGGATTAAGAAGTTGCCGCCTGTTTTAATTTCTGAAGATTGGATTACGGCATCAGGCAAAGACAAATAGACAACACCGTTTTTCAAAGGAGAGTCGTTGTCTTGCACAGAACCGATGACTGGTGTGAATCCTGTCTGGTTTGTGAGGGGTGTGGAGGTTTCAAATTTTGCTACCTCTGAAGATATCTTGCCGGAGATAATCTTAAATTGATAACTTGTTTTGGGCAAAAGATTTTTAAGAGTGACATAATGGCTAAAATGCGGTTTTAGTCCTGCACCGTCTGGTGCGGGGCTATTATCTTTGTCATCTAAGACTGAATGTTCTCCGGGATTTCCTTGACCAAAGGTTATGAAGGATGTAGTCGCAGAGTTTGTTTGCCAGGAAATAACTGCCGCATCATCCGTAATATTTGTGACAGTGATATTTTTTGGGGTTGAATCTGGTACTGCCCGGGAAATAAAAGATTGTTCACGCAGAACCAAATAAACTCCACTTGTGATTCCCAGAAAAATTAAACCAAGTCCCAAAAGAGTCGGTATTTTAAATTTGTTTATGAATTTTGTCATGGCGAAGACTCAAGGCTTCTGGTATTAAAATCCGGACTAATTGGTTCAATTAATTCCTTGACTTTCTCAGGTATCTCTACCTTGGAGTAATTATGTTTGATATCAAATACAACCCAGGCGACTATTGTAATAAAAGTTGCTATTGCTGCGATGAGCCATTCTTTTCTATTCATTTGAAATAATCAAGTTATTCAAAATAGTAAGCTTTCCCGGATATGGACATAATCAACGCTTGACCATCGTTTATTTTGGATATAGAAACACCCTCAATGGAGATTAACCTACTACTATTTTTAAGATCTTGCAAGATAGCAACTAAATCCTGGTATTCACCTTCAGTATTAAAAGTAAATGCAAGTTCAACAAGTGATCCCATTTGATTTTCCGCCTTGGTATCTACAACCAGTGGTTGAATTTGTAATGCTGATACCGATGATTCGTGTATATCGGCAGTCTGTTCCAGTGTTTGGACTAGTGATTTCAAACTGACTGTATCGGTGATTGCCGCAGAGATTTTTTCTTTAATGTTTGGATTTAAATTATCATAATTTTTTTTGCCCTGAGATAAGTTATCAGCTTTTTGGGTAATTGCTTGTAAAACTATTTCCTGATCAGCCAATTTTTTTTGCAGTATCAGGATTGTTTCTACTGTTGGTTTGATTGCGAAGAAGATAAGTACAGACATGGTTAAAAGAGTAAATATTGTCGGCCCATAATTTCTAATAATGGGGAGTTTAGTGATCGGTTTAATGTATGTATAATACCTGGAAAAAATAGTTGATTTACTTTTCACGAACTTTTCTCCTGATAATTTATTCTTGAACCAGAATACCTCCCGCCTCGGCGGGGGAATGAATGGTTCACAGAAGAACTTTCCGAAGGATACTCCGTCAGCTCTGCTGCGGAGTAGTTCATTAACTTAACTGAAGCACTTACTGTGAAATTAATGGATTCTTCTTCTGATTCAACACTTGTCAGGTTTACGTTACTGAATATCTTTTCTTCTTTGAGTCCGGTAATTATATCGGTTAAATCACGGCTAAACTTGGTTTGTCCGGCAATACTAAGTGTGGCAGCGTCCACATCTTTTTTAATACTGATACTGGTGATCGTGACACTAACAGGAGTTTGGTCAGCAATTTTCTTTAATGTTGCCGGCCAGTCTAGTGAATTTGTTTTGATATTGTCTATGGTTGATAGTTTAAGTTGAGTTTCCCTTATTAAAATCTCATAAGGCTTGAGACTTTCGACATAAGGAATTTGTTCTTCAATAGCCTCTTTTTTTGTGACTAAATCTGCGTCCATTTTAAATCTGGTACCAAAGGCAATTAGAACCAGTGCATTAACCACAACAAAAAGATAGCGGCCGGAAGAAAGCAGCCAACGAAGCAATTTAACTGTGATTTTTTCCGGATTACTTTGGGGTTTAAGCAGATCCAGATGAATGGTCAGTTTGGGCTTAGTCTTGGGCATACCTTTATTATACTAGGTGGTAGGGGCTAGGTGGTAGGGGCTAGTTATTTTTTCGAAAGTTTTTTCAAAATTGGTTTGCTGGTTGAAAGTGAACCAACTCCCTTTGATAGCCTGGATTTTAATCTTGCTGCCTTGTTGGGGTGGATTAAATGTACCTTGGCAGCTTTATCTAAAGCGGAAAAAGCGGCAGTTAAATCCTTGGCGGACTTACTGATCCTGGCCTTTTTGACTAAGGACTTTAAAGTTGTTTCCCGCTTTTTATTGCGAGCTGTTCTAAGTTTATCTTTACGTACCTTTTTTATAGCGGATTTAATGATTGGCATGGGAGGAATGGTAACATAGCTTCTTTCTTTGCGCAAGCCGGAATGCTAAAATTCTTTTAAATGGTCAAAAATTTATTCTCCCTTCTTTATTCAAGACAAACTTCGATTCTTTCTGCGGCATCCGTAATCATGGCTACTATGATGTTATCCAAGATTTTAGGTTTGGTACGTGACCGCTTACTGGCCGGTGTTTTCACACCGGAAATGATAGATATTTTCTGGGCTGCATTTAGATTACCCGATTTAATCTTTCAGATTGTTATTTTGGGTGCTTTGTCGGTTGCTTTCATCCCTGTTTTTACAGAACATCTGGAAGAAAAAGGAAAAGACGGCGCTTTCGAGATGGCAAGGGCGGTTCTGGGGGTATTCCTTGCTATATTTATCTTGATTACAATTGTAATCTACATTTTTGCCGGGCCTATTATTGCCCTGTTTATAGCTCCCGGTTTCACACCGGATAGACAGTTGCAGGTTGTTGAACTTACCCGTGTGATTTTGTTTGGCCAGGTTATTTTAGTGGTGGGATCTTTTTTTATCGGCATTGCGCAATCTTTTCAGAGATTTATTATTCCGGCTATGTCCCCGGTGTTTTATAACTTGGGGATAATTTTGGGCATTGTTTTTTTGTCTAAATATTTTGGCGTTGCGGGCGCAGCTTATGGCGTAGTGATTGGCGCATTTTTGCATGCAGCGATACAAATACCCTTAGTTTGGTCTTTGGGGTTTAGATTTAAATTCACTCTAAATTTTTTTCACTCCGGGGTTAAAGAAATCATGAAATTAATGAGCGTCAGGACGATTGGGTTGGCAGCAGAACAGATTAACGAAACAGTTGGTATGGCACTGGCCACCTTAGTATCTATCGGGTCTGTGACTTATTTAACTTTTGCCCAGCACCTGCAAGTTGTGCCAATAGGACTTTTTGGGGCAACACTGGCTCAAGCCGCGTTGCCGGTATTATCATCTGAAAAAGCGCATGGGAAAATTGAAGAATTTAAAGTCACAATTCTGACGACCATGCACCAGATCTTATTTCTAACACTGCCTGCAGCGGCGATCCTGATCGTTATTAGAATACCTGTTGTCCGGTTGGTTTTTGGTGCTTCGCGGTTTGACTGGGAAGCAACTGTTCTAACCGGAGCTACATTGGCTTTTTTGGCCATTGGACTAGCTGCTCAGTCGGTTTCCCTGCTTTTGGTGAGAGGTTTTTATGCTCAAAAAGATACCAAAACACCGGTAATAGTATCACTGATCGTAGTGGCACTAAATATTGTTTTAAGCGTGTACATGGTGTTAATTTTAAGACTTGATGTTTGGAGTGTCGGACTGGCTAATTCAATTTCTGCGATAGTCTCAGCGGTACTACTTTTTTGGACACTGCATTTTAAAATCGGAAAATTTGATTTGAAAACAGTACTTTACCCTTTACTAAAAATGCTAATGGCAACGATAGTGATGGGCGTTGCTTTGTATGTGCCAATCAAACTTTTGGATCAGGTCATTTTTGATACCACCAGGACTGTCAATTTACTGGCTTTAACCGGTCTTTCCTCGGTGTTTGCCTTGTCAGTATATGGATTTTTAGTTTGGTTTTTGAAAGTGCGGGAATTGGCTACTTATATTGAACTTTTCAAAAGATTAGGCAAATTTCAAAGCAAGTTGAAATCCAAAGAAATTTTGCAGGATACCGTTTGAGGTTGCTTCAAATTTAAATCTCGCATAGAATACACTGGTGAACATTAGAAACTTTTCGATAATTGCCCACATAGATCACGGAAAATCGACTCTTTCAGACAGATTGATGGAGATAACGGGAACCGTAGCAAAGGACAAAATGCAGCCGCAATTACTGGATTCACTGGCTTTGGAGCGCGAACGTGGTATTACAATCAAGTTGGCTCCCGTGCGATTAGCATACACTTTGAACTTTGAACTTTTCACTTTAAACTTGATTGATACACCTGGTCACGTTGATTTTTCCTATGAAGTTTCCCGGGCGCTGGCAGCAGTGGAAGGGGCAATATTGTTGGTAGATGCAACTTCCGGAATCCAAGCCCAAACTTTGGCGCATGGACTCTCGGCCATGGAGCAAAACCTGATCTTAATCCCGGTAATAAACAAAATTGACTTGCCGAATGCCGACGTACCCGGCACAAAAAAACAACTGAGTGATACTTTTGGATTTTCAGAAGAAGAAATTTTATTAGTTTCGGGGAAAACCGGAGAAGGTGTAGATAAACTGTTGGAAGCAATAGTTGAGCGTATCCCTGCTCCAAAATCCGCAGGTGTCAATATAATTCCACCCCAAGGGTGGACAGGTAAATTTCGGGCGTTGATATTTGATTCTTTTTATGATCCTTTTAAGGGAGTGGTGGCTGAGGTGAGGATAATTGAAGGCCAGACTTCACCAATCAATGCCCTTATCTATTTTTTACAGACTCAAGCGGAAGGTCATATTCTGGAAACCGGTTTCTTTGCTCCCCAGCTTACTCTGAACAATTGCTTGACGGCAGGAGAAATAGGCTACATTGCGACTGGAATTAAGGAATCTGATTTAGTGAGAGTGGGAGACACCATAAGCTCGACACAAGATGCAAAACCTTTGCCAGGATATAAGGAAGTTAAGCCAATGGTATTCGTGGGGCTTTTCCCGATAGATGCTGATGAGTATTTTGAACTGAAAGAGGCGCTCTCAAAATTCCGTTTGACTGATCCGGCTTTTTCCTATATTCCCGAACATTCCCAAGCTTTGGGAGCGGGGTTCCGCTGCGGGTTCTTGGGACTTCTTCATGCGGAAGTAGTTCAGGAGAGACTGTCGGGAGAATTTAATGTGGATCTTTTGGCAACTGCTCCCTCAGTTGAGTATTTGTTAAATGAAAAACCAATAATTTCCCCCAGTGATTTACCTCAGGGAGATAATATTAAAGGATTAAAAGAGCCTTGGATATCCCTGCGGATTTTTGTGCCACAAACCTATATCGGCCCGGTGATGGAGTTGGTACAGGATAAAAGAGGAAAATTTTTGAATATGGAGCACTTCGGAGTGGCGGTGGAGTTAACTTATGAAATGCCCCTTTCGGAAATGGTCAGTAATTTTTATGACAGATTAAAATCTGTTTCCTCCGGTTTTGCTTCGCTCGACTGGGAGCTGATTGATTTCCGGGAAGTGGAAGCGGTTCGGGTGGATATCCTGGTTGGGGGAGAAAAAGTGGATGCGCTCTCCACAATAGTTTACCGGCCGAAGGCAGAAGGCTTCGGCAGGAGAATGGTAGAAAAATTAAAGGAAGTCTTGCCCCGGCAAAATTTTGTAATTGCTATCCAAGCTGCTATCGGCGGAACCATCATTGCCCGGGAAACCATCAGCCCGTTTAGGAAAGATGTGACAGCCAAGTTGTACGGCGGAGACAGGACCAGAAAAGATAAACTTTTAGAAAAACAGAAAAAGGGTAAAAAGAAGATGAAAATGGTCGGCCGGGTGGAGATTCCCCAGGAAGCATTTTTAAGTATCTTAAAATCATGAAGAATTTAGTACGCGAAGGTTATAACAAGGCTGCTGAGAGCTATTCTTCTAGTAGAGATCAATTTTCTAATACAAAATATTTGGAAAAATTAGCGAATCTTTTACAACCAGGGGCTACTGTTTTGGATCTTGGTTGTGGATCCGGAGTTCCCATCGATAAGTTCTTGATAGATAAAGGTTTTGAGGTTATTGGGATAGATATTTCAGAAATACAAATTGAATTGGCAAAACAAAATATACCTAATACTGAGTTTTTTGTAAAAGACATGTCGGAACTCAAAAATGGCGAATTTAGTGTTGATGCAGCAGTTTCTTTTTATGCTATTTTCCATACACCTAGAGAAGAACATCAGGAGTTATTTAAAAAGATAAACTCTTTTTTACCTGAAGGTGGTTTAATTCTGGTCACTATGGGATCTGGTGAATGGGAGGGCGAGGAAGATGATTTTCATGGAGCCAAAATGTGGTGGAGTCATTACGGTGCAGAGAAAAATAAAGAAATTATTGAGAAGGCTGGTTTTGAGATTATTCTGAATGAAATCGACACTTCTGGAGGAGAAAGGCATTTATTTATTCTAGCTAGAAAAACCTCTTAACTTTTGTATAATACTTTCATGAAAATTATTAAGCCGGCGAAATTAAATATTGGAGATACTATTGGAATTGTGGCCTCATCTTTGCCGGTGCTACCTTCACACCTGGACCAATTTGAAAGAGGAAAGAAATTAATTGAGGAGATGGGTTTTAAGCTTAAAGAAGGGAAGACGATCGGGCAAAAGAGATGGTGGATGGCAGGATTTGCTGAAGAGGTGGCAGCAGACTTAAATGCCATGTTTGCAGATCCGGAAGTTAAGGCCATTATTGCCCATACCGGCGGCTATTCAGCAATTTCTGTAATTGAGCATTTAGACTATGAATTAATTGCCAAAAATCCCAAACCCTTCATAGGCATGTCTGACATGACTATTTATCACCTGGCAATACTGGCCAAAACCGCTATGGTGGGATTCCATATGGATGATTTAAGCTACGGATTTGGCAGAGACATAAAAGAGGGGATGGAAAATTGGCCCAAACTAAACCAGGAGCTTTTCTTAAAGTTTTTAACCAAGAGCAAGGCTCCGGGAATTATTAAACCGATAGCTGAATGGGAGGAGTGGAAAAAGGGGAGAGCGGAAGGACGCCTAATGGGCGGGATTCTGGAGAGAATTTCCACCTTAGCCGGTACAAAATATTTTCCTACGGAAGATTTATGGAATGGCAGTATTCTTTTCTGGGAAGAAATCGGTAGAGATTTATCCGAGATGTATCAATATCTTCACCAGCTAAAAAATATGGGGATTTTTGACAGAATTAATGGCATGTTGATTGGCAAAATTAAATATCAAAAACCTTTAAGGCAAACTACAAGGGGAGAAATAATTGAACCAACCTTAGAAGAAATGGTTTTGGATATTCTAAAAGATTATAAATTTCCGATTATGTCTAATTTGGATTTCGGCCATTTTACAGTTAATATCCCGATGCCTTTGGGAATCAAAGTTTCTTTTGATACGGGGAAAAAAGAATTAAACTTTCTGGAGTCTGCTGTAATTTAAAGTTAGTTCTGAGCGTCATTCCGAGGTCGCCGCGGCGACCGTGGGAATCCTGATTAAATAAAGATTGCCACGTCGCTCGCTCCGTTCGCTCCTCGCAATGACAAATTTTTAACCTCTAGTAACGTGGCAGTTGGGACATCTGAGGGATTTCAGTTCGTAAATTTTGGCTACCTGGTCAGACAACTTAAATTGTAATTCCGACCCTTCATCTATTTTAAATACATCCGGATTATTATCAAAAGATAGCGTGGCGGTGCCGCGGACTAATTTAAAAGTTAGTGCGTCCGCATCTTTTAGAAAAACAGGGGGAGTTTTTTTAGTAAGATTATTAAAAGCCACCCCCCACCCCTGATTGAAAGTTTTTCCGGTAATACTTTTAAAGTATCCGGTGGAGCCGAAAGGAGTGGATAATACGACTCCGTCACCGATTAGCAGTGTGGGATGACTCGTGGAGTTTACACTGAGCGGAGTCGAAGTGCTCGTCACTTGAAAACGGATGGTGTGCATCGGCTCCGCATTCCGGATGACAAAATCATTTAAAGCAGTAAATGTCCGGTAAAAAAAGGTGGTTTCCAGTTTGCGGTATTCTTTAAGTTTATATTTTCCCTCGAATAAATTTTTCAACAAAACCCCCTCATCATGTTTAAGACATTTTTTACAAACTAAACTGTCCCTGACAGGTAATTTGGGAATTCCGGGATACAATCTTTCTGCAAAAAGCAAAGTGCCGTCTCCACCGTAGCTGATAATGACGTCGGGATTTGACCTGACTATCTCAAAGCCCAGGGTTCTTGCCAGAGGCTCAATATCCTTAATGTTTTTACCGTGCAAAAACAGCTTCATATACGCCTAATGATACTACAAAATCATCTGAAAAGTGCGTATTCCTGGTGAGGCAGTTTAATGCTTATACAAAATATGCTACGGCCGTGGAATGTTTTGTGGTTATTGGGTAAATTTGAAGGTGGAAAGAATTTGATCTTGCTCTGAAGTGAGTTTTGTTTGATTGTTAAAAACAAATGAGTAGAGAAAATTATTATTTACGGTTGTAAACGCAATTACATTGTAATTTAAACTTTTTATAAGTTTATCTTGATAATAAAAATTATAATAATCCCATTCTTTTCCTCCTATTATTCGTTTGGATAATGGTTTTGATCCCATAAAATTCTCAGCACTTGTGGGTGCAAAATCATCACTTAGGCTAAGTGTAAAATATTCCTTGCTGTATCTCTCAAAAGTAATATAACCACTATTACCAGAATCATTTCCAGCACTAGAGTATAAAAGATCGGGTGGATACTTTAAACTGAAATTAAAAAGATTGTTTGTATATGTTTTCCAATTGATGGTTTCATCGGGTACTGAAAAGGGTTGTGGAGTACTGGTTGGTTGGGGAGTTTGGGAAGTAACAACCTGGGCTGGAGAAGGTTTAGGGGTGGTGGATCTACCCAAGTAAAATGCTCCGCCTATGGCAGCCAGAACAACGATTCCTACCAGAAGGAAAATTAGGGCAGAACCTTTTTGCATAATTCAATCATAGCATAATCAAAATGTTTCCGAACGTGGTGAAGATAATGAAAATATTCAGTTTGATACCTTGGTATGTTCTATTTCTATTGCTTGTTTCTGATAGCTAAGTTTTACATCGAAGTGGTCAAAGAAACCTTGTTGACCCAAAATTCCATGCCCAAATTGACTAATTTCTGCAAATATCGCTTTAGTTTGATAAGTTTGATTGCCGATCTTGATTTCCACTTTACCCCAAAACCCTTTCACTTTATCTTTACCAACACCTCTGAAGTTGGTGCGTTTTTTGGTTAACTTAATTCCTAAAGCTTTCGCCAGTTCAATATTAAAAATGCAGTAGTCTGCTCCGGAATCAATTAATACCGGATAAATAGCAAAATTGCTCTCCGATTTTATAATTATTTCAATGATTGGCCTGCGTATGGTAGCGGTAAATTCGAGGTAAGGGTAGACCATTAAATAATACCAATAATTGGTAGAATTTCTTTCGGGATTTGCATTATGACGGGATGTTGAAAACCTTTTTTGTCAGCTTTTTTAAGAGTTTCTTTTAATGTTTTAGCGTATGCGATAACTTCCGGGTCACTAGTGAAGCTTCTTAAGGCTACCCAATTGCCCCGATAGCTTTTATTATTATAAATTTTCTTCATATCAATCGTTGACATAATTAGATCCTTCGCTCCGCTCAGGATGACATTAAACGATTTCGGATTTTATCGTTTATATCAATTTTACCATCAAACTAAGGTCTTGACAACGCTTAGCAGTCGTTGTAGTATAGTGCTAATAATTTCAGATTCTGGTCTACACCAGAATAATGAAATAAAGATTGCCACGTCGCTTCGCTCCTCGCAATGACGGGTAGAAGCTATGATGACAATAAAGAAAATATGGCAAATCTTTCTGAACGCCAGCAAGCACTTTTAAAAGCGATAGTGGAGGAATATATTGAGTCCGCGGAACCGATCGGCAGTGAGGTAATTGAGCGGAAATATAACCTAGGGGTGTCCCCTGCGACGATCCGGATCGAGATGGTCCGTTTAACGGACATGGGGTATTTAAGGCAACCGCACACATCTGCCGGCCGGACGCCCACCTCAATGGGGATGAGATTCTATATTCAAGAGCTGATGAAGGAAAAACAGCTTCCCGTGACGGCCGAGGTGTCTATTAAAGAGAAAATGATGCCGCAGAGGTCAAAGCGGGAACGGCTGATTAAAGAAGCGGTGACGGCACTGGCGCAAAGACTCAACATGTTGGGCTTGGCGGTTGACGACGAGGGGGTGGTTTATTATGCGGGAGCGGCCAATATTTTGGATTGGCCGGAGTTTTACGATATTGATGTAACGAGATTTGTACTGTCTTTATTTGACGAAAATCCGCGTCTGCAGGAAATTATCGGTATGGCGCACGGGACTGATCCGATACATATTTTGTTTGGTGAGGAAATGGGGTTTGAATATATGCGGCCGACCAGCTTTGTGTTTACCAAGTATGACGTGATGCCGGAGAAAACAGGGATTATCGGCGTGATCGGCCCGGCCAGGATGAATTTTTCGCTGGTTTTGCCTTACGTCAAGTATGTCAGGAATTTATTGAATGAAGCAGTAAGAATTTAGTAGATAGTAGTATGTAGCAAGTATTATGGGAAAAAAGAAAACAGAAGATTTTGAAAAATTACAGAAAGAACTCAACTCGGTAAAAGAGCTAAGCGTGCAGATGGAGAATCAGTTAAAAAGAGCAGTGGCTGATTACCATAATCTGGAAAAAAGAGTGGCAGAAGGCCGGTCGGAATTGACGAAGTGGGGAACCGGTGAATTGCTGGCCAAACTTTTGCCGGTGTTGGATCACTTGGAACAAGCCCTTGGTGGAGCCAGTGAGGAGGAGCGCCAGTCAGGTTGGTTTAAGGGAGCAGAGCTGGCGGTTAAAGAATTAAACCAGGTTTTACAGTCAGAAGGTTTGGAGCAGATTGCAGTTGATGGGCAATTCGATCCAAACCTGCATGAGGCAGTTGACGTTCGGGAGATGCCGCCTTCACTTGACAGCTCCGGCGAGCCAAAGGATAATAAAATATTAAAAGTAGTCAGAAAAGGGTATACTTTAAATGGTAAAATACTGAGACCATCAGCAGTGGTGGTGGGACGCAACGTCATTGCGAGCGAAGAGAAGCAATCTGGCTCGGAAGCAAATATTGATCAGATTGCCGCGTCGCCTTCGGCTCCTCGCAATGACAACGGAGGAAATACATAACATGGCAAAGATAATAAGAACCTGCCTTCGGCAGAACCTTGAAATTTTTGTCAGTTCGATATTAAAAGGAATTAAGGTATGACAAAAATTATAGGAATAGATTTAGGTACAACTAATAGCTGTGTGGCAGTGATGGAGGGCGGAAAGCCCAAAGTTATTCATTCGGCTGAAGGGGAAAATATTATTCCCTCGGTAGTTAATCCGCTCAAAAATGTAGTAGGCCGGGTAGCCAAACGCCAGGCAATTGTCAACCCCAAAGAGACGATTTTTTCCGTCAAACGGTTAATGGGCCGTAAATTTAGCGATCCGGAAGTACAACGCGACATGAAATGGCTTCCCTACACAATTAAAGAAGGCCGCGAAGGTATGGCGGTGGTGGAAGTGGAAGGGCACGAATATACTCCGCAAGAGCTATCTGCCCAAATTTTACAAAAAATCAAAGCTGACGCCGAATCTTATTTAGGTGAAAAAGTGACAGATGCCGTGATCACTGTTCCTGCTTACTTTGACGATGCCCAAAGGCAGGCCACCAAACAGGCCGGGGAAATTGCCGGACTGAATGTACAACGGATTATTAATGAACCAACTGCCGCGGCGCTGGCTTATGGTTTGGATAAATCTCACGCCCACACCATTGCTGTTTACGATCTTGGAGGCGGCACTTTCGATATCTCTATCTTAGAGTTGGGCGAAGGAGTGATTGAGGTCAAATCCACCAACGGTGACACACACTTGGGCGGAGATGATTTTGACCAAGTAATTTTGGATTTCCTGGCAGAAGAATTTAAAAAAGAACAGGGCGTTGACCTTAAAAATGACAAGCAAGCCTTGCAAAGATTACGGGATGCGGCTGAAAAAGCCAAAATTGAACTGTCTTCCTCGCAGGAAGCAGAAATCTCTATACCTTTTGTGACAGCAGATTCCAGCGGACCCAAACATTTAGAAATGAAGCTATCCCGGGCTAAACTTGAATCCATGGTCAAGCCCTTGATTGATAAAACTTTTGAGGCTGTTAAATCCGCTCTCAAAGATGCCAAACTGGAGGGCAAAGACGTGGATGAAGTGGTGTTGGTAGGCGGTATGACCAGGATGCCGGCAGTGCAAAAAGCGGTTCAGGATTTCTTCGGTAAAGAGCCTCACAAAGGCATTAATCCGGATGAGGTGGTGGCGGTGGGAGCGGCTATTCAGGGCGGAGTTTTAGGTGGGGAAGTCAAAGATGTACTGCTTTTGGATGTGACTCCCCTAACTTTGGGTATAGAAACTTTAGGCGGAGTGAGAACTCCCTTAATCCCCAGAAATACCACTATTCCGGCTTCTAAATCCGAAGTTTTCTCTACGGCTGCAGACAATCAAACTTCAGTAGAGATAAATGTTTTGCAGGGTGAGCGGGAAATGGCCGGGGATAATAAATCTTTAGGTCGGTTTATTCTGGATGGGATTCTACCGGCTCCCCGCGGCGTGCCGCAAGTCGAAGTGACTTTTGATATAGATGCCAACGGAATTTTAAATGTGACGGCGCACGATAAAGCCACCGGTAAAAAGCAAAATATCACTATCACCGGCTCCACCGGGCTGTCTAAAGACGAAGTGGAAAAGATGACCAAGGAGGCGGAAGCGCATGCCGAGGAAGACCGGAAGAAAAAAGAAGGCATAGAGATTAAAAATCAGGCAGACACCTTAGTGTATACGGCTGAAAAGAGTTTAAAAGATGTCGGGGATAAAGTTTCGGCTGAAGTCCGAACCGATGTGGAACAAAAATTAAGCGATTTAAAAGGCGTTATCCAAACAGCTTCTGCTGAAGACTTAAAACCCAAGATGGAAGCTTTGTCTGAGGCTTTGCAAAAAGTGGGAGCGGCTATGTATAAGGGTACAGGTGACAGTGGACAGAGTGCAGCAGGACAACAAGCTGGTGAAGAACAGCCAGCCGGTGAACAGACAAAGGATGGGGAAGCAAAGAAAGAGGAGGCTGTTGAAGGCGAAGTAGTTGAAGAAGAAAAGAAAGAGTAGCTCGTCACGTCAAAAAGCACCGTTCGACTAGTGGTTTCTGCAACATTCAGGTTTTCTCTAGTTTCACTATGTGATGATTTTGTGACGTATATCTGCACACAAAATCATCAGATTGCTTTTATGACTTGTGACTTCGCTACTCTTTAATTGTATAATTTGAAAGTTTATGGCAACTAAAAGAGATTTAGATCGAAGATCGCAAGATCTTTTACGAATATATGAGTAAAAGAGATTATTATGAAATTTTGGGTGTTGCAAAAGGGGCTTCTGATGCAGAGATTAAGTCTGCATACCGGAAGCTGGCCCGCAAACACCATCCTGATATAGATAAATCTGCCGGAGCTACCGAGCGGTTTAAAGAACTAGGGGAAGCTTATCAGGTTTTATCTGACCCGCAGAAAAAGGGAGCCTATGATCAATTCGGTCATGCCGCTTTTGACCGCTCGGCCGGTTTTGGTGGTGGAGGATCCGGAGGTGCTGGTGGTTTCAATCCTTTTGGTGGCGGCGGTGGTTGGCAGCAATATAGCTGGTCATCCGGCGGCTCTGGCGGGGCCGGACCGAATGTCCAGTTTGATTTCGAAGGGTTTGAAGATCCGTTTGAACTGTTTGCCCAAATTTTTGGCGGCGGCTCACCTTTCGGTCAAGCCAGGAGGCGCCCGTCCTATCAGCTCAACTTAAATTTTGACGAAGCAGTCAAAGGGGTTACCAAAGAAGTTGAAGTGGAATCCAGAGACCAGCACGGCAGGTTAACACGCAAACGGATGAAGATTAAAGTGCCGGCCGGGGTTAATAACGGTACCAAAATGAGGTTTGGCGAACTGGACATTATCTTTAATGTCGGGAAAAGCCCGCAGTTTTTACGGGAAGGGGCGGATATTTTTTCCGAGATTACGGTTAACATTCCGCAGTTGGTACTGGGAGATATTTTTGAAGTGGACACCGTGCACGGCAAAGTAAAGGTGCGGGTGCCGCCGGGTACCCAACCCGGGTCTTTGGTTAAACTAAAAAGTAAGGGAGTGTCCCGTCTGGATAGCCACAGCTTCGGAGACCATTATGTCAGAGTGAACCTGGATGTGCCGCAGCACCCCTCAAAGCAAGAAAAACAGCTTTACGAAGAACTCAAAAACCTATCCTCTAAGAAAAAGAGTTGGTTTTAAATTAGCTTTACAAACCGGGTTTGTAGCTTCAAGAATTTTTAATTCTCTTCTAAGACGGAGTGTTTCAATATTTCTAGAGTTGTGGCATAGTCTGTCTGATCCAACACAAATCTTTCGTAATCTTTAGCAGACTTAAAAAATTTTAGTATTTCCTCTTTTGAAATAGCAGTATTATTCTCTAAATTAGTATAAATTAGGATAAGAAGACCAGGGATAAAAATTTAAATCTTTGACCAAAAAGGAAACTAAAGGATTAAGATGAATATATCTTGAGGTATGAATTAGTTGTTCGTCCGTTTCTATTCTAACGACTTTGAACATTGCTTGAATTAATGGGCCTTGAGTTTTTCTTTTAGTATTCCAATATTTGGTGTAGCTGTGGATGAACTTTCTCATAAATTCAGAAATTCCTCCATCCCGAAGCTGTTTAATTAGCAGATGGAAATGATTTGGCATTAAGCAGTAACTTATGATGTCGACGACCTTTTTAGTAGGGTCGATTTCATATAAAGAAGAATTTCGATTGGAGAATTTTGGTTTAGGATTTTGAATTTGATAATAGAAAAAGGTTTGAGTAAAACGCTGATAATTTCTATTTGTAGCAAAAATTTTTTGTTTTGCTATCCCTTTATTGTAGATATGATAATATTCGCCAGAGACAAGAGGAGTTGTTCTATAAGGCATTAATAAATTATTAGCTTTACAAACCGGGTTTGTCAATGTAGTTTCTATATATGGAAACTTATATGAAAAAAAGCTGGTTTTAATAAGCGTTTTTTATAACTGCTCAAGAAAACCACGATTTTTCAATCCTGAATTTTCGAAGGATTGGGCGCGTTATCGTGGATGAATTGGGCGATTAGAACTTGCCGAAGGCGTAGTCCTTCGGCTACCACGGCTTTGGCCATGGTAGTTCATTATCTAGGCCACGATACATCCAGAACGGTTTAACTTAATATTAAAGGCTCATATAATGGCTGCTACATGCGCAGCTTTAAAATACTTCCGGTAGAGATGAAGGTTAGAGATTTTAACCTATCTAAA